>Ga0265293_10001573_pt1 | contig 49157 bp, 40 predicted proteins | sample Munlanlewell138R_FD_192505 | JGI IMG/M metagenome (GOLD analysis project Ga0265293, IMG submission 192505) | Leachate microbial communities from a municipal landfill in Southern Ontario, Canada - Leachate well 138R | ecosystem: Engineered > Solid waste > Landfill > Unclassified | place: Canada... | reverse complement strand
GTTATTCGCAAACTTTCTTTAATTACAAAGTCACATTCCTTTTGACCCTGATGAAAATAAATATCTTTTTCTCTGCGCATCAATTCCACAAATACAATGTTCTCGAGATATCTGCCATAATCTTCCGAAACACGGAATGAAATGGCGGACAGGATTCCATTGTCGATGCAATGAACCTTGCGCCGATTAGCAAATTGCTTGTTTAATGAATGATCGTATTTATATATTTCAAACAACAGGAAAGTGTCTTTGAGATACTCGAAATATTTATCTGCCAGGTCGTACGATAATTGAAGTGTGGTTTTTACCTTGTTAAGGTTGAACGGTTTTCCTATGTTTGAAAGTAAGAATAGCGCAACTTTTTTAACGCTGTCAAAATTTTTCAGGTTGTAACGCGCCACAATATCTTTCAGGATGATGGTTTCGTAATACATGATCATCTCTTGTCGTCTCAAGTCATCTACAAGCGAAACAGCCTTGGGGAAACCACCAGCAGTGAGATAATCATTGAAGGCTTTTTTGTAAAGGATTTTTTGTGTGATCAGCTTATTTTTGTCTGGCGCAGGTAAATTTTTAAAAAGCAAATATTCATCAAATCCCAGCGGGAGCACATTAATGGCGAGAAACCTTCCGCTTAGCGCCGTTCCAAACTCTCTGCTAAGCAGTTTCGACGAAGAACCCGTTACATAAAAATGCCCCCTGTCGAGTTCATATCCTGTCAAAACCCATTTTTCCCACTGATGTACGTTTTGTACTTCATCCAGAAAAACGTGCGGTTTTACCTCATGGTTCACAAACTCCTTGTAAGTTTCCAGAATTTGCTCCAATAACTCGCTATCCGGTTCATCGCCAAGACGCGGATCTTCAAAATTCACAAAAAGAAATGCCTTTTTATCAATTCCATTTTCGGTAAGATACCGGATATGGTTGATCAAAAGCGTTGATTTTCCGGCTCTGCGTATGCCTTTCAAAACAATTACCTCTCCGGTGGTAAGATATTGGTTGATCTTTTCCTGATACAATGGCCTCGGAAAAAATTCCGGAACGGGCTTGTCCCAGTAATTCCAATCGTTGAGGATGCCAAATAATTTATTTTTGTCCATGCTGATGAAATCGAAAAAAGATTCAACAAAGATAAAATACTTTCCGTACACAGAAACAAAAGGCAGTAAAATGTTTCTGCTGACAGAAACATTTTGAAATCCCATTACTACTTCAAAATCTATTTTCAAAAAAAAACCTCCGAAAATTCCGGAGGCTTGGTTTTATCTGTTTTAAGATTGTATTTTAAACGATCACTTTCCTAACGGCATCCAGCACCGTTCCATCCACCCATTTTATTACCGAAACAAGTTCATCGGAAAGTTGCGGTTTTTCAGGTCTGCCGCAAATTTGTTCGGCTTCTTCTTTAAGCTCTTGGATGGTTTTGATGGGAAGCTTTGAGTTTTTCAGTTTTTCGATCAAGTCCTGCCGCAGCGGGTTTATGGCGATGCCACGCTCTGTAACGATCACGTCGATGAGTTCGCCGGGGCCGCACAGGGTTGTAACCCGATCCACAATTACCGGCATGCGGTCGCGGAAGAGCGGAACAGGCAGGATGGTACATTTGCTAAAGAGGCAGTTTTGCCAGCCGCCGATGCCGTGCAACAGATAGCCGTCGGAGTGCGTCACCACGTTGGCATTAAAATCTACGTCAACCTCGGTGGCGCCGAGCACCACCACATCCACCATCGAAGCAAAGTTGCCTTTGCCGTGGTAGTTGTAGCTGGTAAACGGGCTGGTGTTGACATGTCCCGGATTTTCGCGCATGGAGCGTACGCCTTCCAGGTCGAAGGTTTGGCCGTCGAGGATATAGTCCACCAGTCCGTCTTCGAGCATCTTCACCGGGTATTTGTTGCTGCCGGCGCGGATAAAGCGTGCTTTCATTTTGCGCTCACGCAACATCTGCTCAAAATATATCCCGATAGACAAAGCTGTTCCGCCGGCGCCGGCCTGGTACGAAAAGCCGTCGCGTACGATGCCTGCTTCGTCGCAAAACTGCGCCGTCATCTCAGCTATCAGCAGCCTGTCGGGGCTTTTGGTGATCTCGGTTGTTCCGGAGACGATGCGTTCGGGCAAACCAACTTTATCTACCTCCACCACAAAATCGACATAGTTGCCGTGAATCTGCCAGGGAATACACGGGAAAGGAACGATGTTGTCGGTGACCACGATCACGCGGTCGGCGTATTGCGAATCGGCCAATGCAAATCCAAGCAGTCCGCATGCCGCAGGGCCGCGGTCGCCGGTGGCGTTGCCAAAAGGATCGGCTGTGGGAGCGGCGATGATGGCAATGTCGATGTGTACGTCGCCATCCTGTACGGCCTGGTAGCGTCCGCCATGCGAGCGCAACACACTCATGCCACGCATGCCTCCTTCGCTGGTAAACTTGCCCAGCGGTCCGTTCATGCTGCCTTCGATGCGCTGTACTGTGCCGTCTTCCAGATATTGGATCATCCTTTCCTGACAAGGAAACGATGCCGACGGAAACCAAACCAAATCTTTAATACCCAGCTCGTGCGCTGCATCAAAAACCTGCATGGCGATCAGGTCGCCGTTGCGAAAATGGTGGTGCGATGAGATAGTCATCCCGTCGCGGATGCCGGCGCGCACCAGCGCGTCTTTGATGGACGGCACACGCTTGTCGCCATCAGCCGGGTAGTTGGCGCAGGTGGCGATGGGTGGCGCATATTTGCGGCCTGTGGGTTTGTATTTTCCTACACCCAGGTAGGGTGTGTGTTCTTTGCCGTTGAAAAAGGTGGGCACCACGCGTCCGGCGGCATTGGTAACCAGTTTATCGTATTTTTTCATCTTTTCAGTTTTACTAAAATTTTAAATTAAAAATCCGCGATCCAATCCGGATTTGAATATTTAATAAGTTTATTCGGCAGCGGGCGCAAGGAATTCATTGCGCCAGTCGGCACTGATGAGCTGCAGGCTGATGGCCAGGTTGATAACTTTCTGCGCGCGCTTTACCACGGGGGCATCAATCATTTTTGTTCCCAGCGAAACCACGCCAAGTCCTTTCTCGGTAGCATCCATAAAGGCGTTGACAATCTTTTTTGCTCTATCTATTTCTGCCTTGTCGGGCGCAAAATTTTCGTGGATCACTCTGATCTGACGCGGGTGGATGCATCCCATACCGTCGAAGCCGAGGCTCTTGCTGGTGAGCACATTTTGGCGCAAAGCCTCCATATCGGCAATGTCAGAAAATACCGAATCGATGGCCTGGATGCGGGCGGCCTTACAGGCATTTACAACCATGCTGCGGGCGAAGAATGATTCGGTGGCTTCGTTGGTGCGGCGCACGCCCAGGTCGGCGGTATAGTCTTCGAGGCCGATGGCCATTGCCACAATATTTTCGGCTGACGAAGCTATTTCGTAGGCTTTTATTACGCCGAGCGCACTTTCGATGATGGGCATGAGCCACACCGGTGCATTGAGGTTGTGCAGCTTTTGCAGCTCAGCGATGCGGCGGTTGACAGCCGTGATTTGTTCGGCGCTTTCGCACTTGGGCACCAGAATCAGATTGACGCCATGCGGGACGATAAAATCCAAATCCTCGAGGCCGGCGGGAATCTGGTTGATACGCACCATCTTTTCGGCGCCGTAGAGGTTGAGGCTTCGCAAGGCATTGCGCACCAAAAAGCGGGCTTCATGTTTTTTATCAAAAGCCACCGCATCTTCCAGGTCGAGGATGAGGCCGTCGGGATGATGCAACCCGGCGTTGATCATCAGGCTGGGCGTATTGCCCGGCAGATAAAGCCGCGAGAAGCGGTTGCGGTCTTTGGTGGTTTCGTAGCGGTTGGCTTCGAGGTATTCGGTAAGAAAAGACTTTTCGCTCGTCACAAGTTTTTTTACAGCAGCTTCGAGCCGTGCAGCCATGACGAATGGCAGGGCGCCGCTGTCTTCCATCACCACATGCGCATTTTCGATCTCAAAAAAATCGAGCACCTCATGGATGCGACGCATAATGTCGGCGCCAAACATAAATTTTACTTTGCTGGTAAGCTCAATATCGATGCCCCCTGCGTTGGTAAGCCGGATGGTAACATGACAATCCGAACGTACTCTTTTGCCTTTATTTCCGGCTGTAGCGGTATTCTCCAATTTTCACCTCCCTGTTTGTTTTTGTTTTTATTAATAAAAAAATGAAAGGGTTTGCCGGCAAATTTATTCTAAAATAGTGTTGGAATAACTTAGAATGGATAAAAATTCGGAAGACGTTAACAAATGTACAGCCCAAAGAAATATACGCGTACTTTCGCGCCATGAATCTCATCCTTACGGGCGTCGCCTGGTTTTTTATCATTTTGGTGAGCCTTTTGCCTTTCCGGGTGCTCTACATCTTTTCGGATGTCGTTCGGTTTTTTATTCAACGTGTTTTTGGTTACCGCAAAACCGTTATCCAAAACAACCTGCGTCGCTGCTTCCCCGAAAAGTCAGCGAAAGAAATAGATACCCTTACCACGGCAGCCTACAAAAACCTTACGGATGTGATGGTGGAAGGTTTCAAAGCTTTTACGATAAGCAGGCGGCAGTTGGTGCGACGACACAAAATCCTCAACCCTGAACTTCTTGATCAACTTTCGGCAACTTCGGGATCATTCATAGCTACGCCTTGCCATTACGGCAACTGGGAGTGGGGAGCGCTGGCGCCGGCGGTACAAATAAAGGATTTCCGGTTTGTGGCTTTTTATACCCCGCTTAGCAATCCTTATCTCGACCGACGAATTCGCCGCAACCGCTCGCGCACCGGAACACTGCTGGCTTCTACACGCGCTACCAGCCGCACCTTTGATGAGCTAAAAGCTACCACTTCGGTGTTTATCATGGCTGCCGACCAAAGCCCCTCAAATCCCGACAGAGCCATCTGGGTAGATTTTTTTGGACAGAAAACAGCCTTCCTCAATGGCCCCGAAAAGCACGCCAGGCAGCACAACCTCCCGGTTGTGTTTGCCGACATAAGGCGCATAAAACGTGGTTTTTATACTTTGCAGCTTTCGCTGCTCGAAGGGAATCCGCAAAGTGCGGCGCCAAAAGCTATCACACAGGCTTATGCAAATCGCCTCGAAAAAATTATCCGCCACGATCCCGGCAACTGGCTCTGGTCGCACAAACGATGGAAACTGGACAAATTTAAACCGGAAGAGTGCTGAGGTAATTTATTTGAAATTATAATACACACCCACGTTTGCGCCTAACGACCAGAAATAGAAGTCCGAAGGATCATCATCTCTGATTTTGGTTAGCGAACGTCTGTAGATCGGTTCTGCCCGAATGAATAATCTTTCGGAAACAAGATAATCCAGACCAAACCCTGCCAGCATCATCAGATTAATCTTATCAGGTGGTTCCGGATTATCCAGATCGCGCGTCTGCACGTTACCACTATAACCTTGCAATTCCTCGTAATAAGAATTTTTATAGAAAATGGAGGGTATTAGTCCGGCGGTGAGATAAAGGCTGAAGCTGCTATTTAAAAGATAATAGTTCGCTTTGACATGAATATCCAGATAGGTAAAATCGGCATGCGCTCTGGTATGACCCATATCCAGGAATGGAACCAGGTCGGTTTGGTATCCTCTGTGTGAAATGTGAAATCCAACATCAAGCGCAAGCCTGCGCGAAATCTGATAATTCATATTAGCACCTGTGGTGTAGCCAAAAATTGGTGCGATGATGCTGTCGTATCTATTTGTCAAGGGTGGGTAGAACTTATCGGTGATAACGTTAGAATAATCCGGCGAGAAGCTAAGGCCAAAGTATATTGCAGGAGCTTTCTGACCTGCTGTCTTTTGCGCAAGCACAGGATAAGATGTAAGAAGGAGAAGTATTAAAATCAACTTTTTCATACCTAATTTAAAAATTACCATGCTTATTGCTCTGATTTTAGCCACGGCTTCACCGGGCTGGCAAAATCGTAGCGTGGCAAAGGCGCCGAAACATCCAACAAACGATAATTTCTCATCCTGACGATTTTCCAGTTTTTGTTACGGAAGCCATTGTCGCCGTAAGCCTCAAAGTTGTAGCCCATGTTGAGCAGCTCCATGTCGAAGTAGCGGATGCAAGGCATAAAACTGCTGCCATATTTCATCAATGCACTCATAAAATAAATGCCTGTGTTGTAACCCGACCAGGCAAATTCGCCCGGCTCAGCATTGTATTGCTGCCGGAAATCACGGGCAAATTTCCGATCTGTCTCATCGTCCATATCCACATAGGCTTTGGCCAGATAATGCACGTCAAGGTTGTTGAGATATTCCATATCCAGCCCGTCGATAGCCAGCCAGTCGGGCATTCCTATCAGCGTGATGTTGTATTGATCGCGCAACTGATTGAGCGCCCGCAGCAGCTCCATGATGTACACTTTGTTGGTGGTGTAGGCCACCACTACATTGTTACGGTTTTCGGCGGCCTGTCTTTTAAAAACTCTTAGGCTGTCGCGATTGTAGAAAAAGGTGTGAAAAAGTGCACTACCAGAGGGACGTGGCGCAAGGTGTTCGGTAAAATGTCTTTTTATAATTTCAAAACCTACCTGATCACGGTATTCGTTATGTTTGGTAATAAATATCTGTGCCTTGGGGAAATGGTTGTTGAGATAATCCGTAAGCACCTCCGCCTGATCGGGATACACCGGCTGCACCTGAAAAACGTACGGGTTGCCCACGGTGACTTCTTCGCGCACCGAAAACGGGTTGACCAGCGGAATCTGGTACTCGCGCGCAAAATCAGCCATCATTTCAAAACTCTTGCTATACACAGGCCCGATAATAACATCCATTTGCTGAAGCTCCGGATTGTCGATGATCTTTCGTGTGGCAGCCACGCTGTTGGGAGCGTCGTAGACAAAAACTTCTGCATTTAGCCCCACTTTTTTGAGCGAATCGAGCGCCATCAAAAAGCCTTCGTAATATTCGATAAATGCAAAAGGTTTGATAAAACGCGGGTTAGGGTCGTCGATGTAACTAACGGGTGAAGCCAGCACAGAATCCACTGTGGGGAAATCAAAAGGCAGCAGCAGCGCCACCTTATATTCTCCCATCATACGCATCTGATGGCAGCTTTGTTCTGGCGGCATGATGGCAGCCTCGTGCTTTAGGCGTTCCAGTTCGAGCATCGCTATGCTGTCGATGGCCGGCTCTTTTTCGGTTTTGATGACGGGTAGCGGGATGCGTATCACTTGCCCCTCCTGCAACCGACGCGCTATGTAGGGATTAATTTGCCGGATAGCGTCGGCGTCGATTTCATATTTGCGCGCCAGCCTGTTTACCGACTGATTTTGCTGTATCCGATGCGTAACAAAGTTTGCCAGCGTCGGCGTTTTAGGAATCCGGATGATCTGCCCGCTTTTCAAATTCTCGCCCAGCTCGGGATTGTAGGCAAAAATGCTGTCGACACTTACGCGATAACGAAGCGCCAGCGGATATACCGACTCATTGCTTTTGGCCTGGTATTCAAAATAATTTTTTTCGGGTTTTTCCTGTGGCTGAGCAGTTTCCGTTTCAGGCAACGGTATTTTTATCACAGCTCCCGCCACCAGCCCGCCGGGAAGCCCGTCGTTAGCTTTGCGCAAAGCCTCCTCACTCACATTGTATTGGCGCGTGAGGCTGTAGATGGTTTCTTGGGCGGCCACGCGATGATACCTGATGCTGGCCGGCGCTTCCTGCTGCGATTTGGGCACCGGTGAAGCCGGAATTTTTATGATCTGCCCCGGCTGCAAACCATCGCTGATGCCATAATTACTGTTACGGATGTCGGCGATGGAAACGTGATACGCCCGCGAAATGGCGCTAAGGGTTTCACCACGGCTCACCTTGTGCAGATAATATTCTGCACCGTTGATGGTCTCCGACACATTGGAACGTACGACCTCTTGCCCGTTTTGTGCCATCGCAGCCGCGGGAAGCAGGATGATGAGCAGCATTACAGCAACCTGTGACAGCTTCATAAAGAACATTTTTTTATAAAAAACTTTTTAATCATCAAAAATCAGAAACTGCTTTCGCAGATAATTATTTTCCGCTTTGCGCGAAATCATTCCCATTCGATGGTGGCGGGAGGCTTGGAGCTGATGTCGTACACCACGCGGTTTACCCCTTTCACCTTATTAATAATATCGTTAGACACTTTGGCTAAAAAATCATACGGCAACTGCGACCAGTCGGCAGTCATGCCATCGGTAGATTCGACAGCACGAAGGGCCACTACATTTTCGTAGGTGCGTTCGTCGCCCATCACGCCCACCGACTGCACGGGAAGCAGCACCACCAGCGCCTGCCACACTTTGTCGTAGAGCTTGTGGGTGCGCAGGGATTCGATAAAGATATGATCGACTTCCTGCAGCACGCGGATACGCTCGGGGGTAACTTCACCCAGAATACGGATACCCAGCCCCGGCCCCGGAAAAGGATGGCGGTACAATATCTCCGGCTTAAGCCCAAGCTCCGCTCCTACCCTGCGCACCTCGTCTTTGAAAAGTGTGTTGAGCGGCTCCACCACTTTTAGCTTCATAAAATCGGGCAGCCCGCCCACATTATGATGCGATTTGATGGTTGCCGAAGGTCCGTTTACCGACACCGATTCTATCACGTCGGGATAGATGGTTCCCTGCACCAGCCATTTCACATCCTGAATTTTATGTGCTTCGTCGTCGAACACTTCGATAAAAATGCCGCCGATGGCTTTGCGTTTTTCTTCCGGATCGCTCAATCCGCGCAAAGCGGCCATAAAACGGTCGGCAGCATCCACGCCTTTTACGTTCAGTCCCATGCCCCGGTAGGCTTCGAGCACCGTAGCAAACTCATTTTTGCGCAGCAAGCCGTTATCCACAAAGATGCAATGCAACTGTGTACCAATGGCGCTGTGCAAAAGCATGGCCGCTACCGACGAATCCACGCCGCCCGACAATCCCAGCACAACTTTGTCTTTCCCCAATTTGTGGCGCAGCTCTTTGATGGTCGCTTCCGCAAATGATGCCGGCGTCCAGTCGGGCGTGCAGCCGCAGATGTCGATCACAAAATTGCGCAGCAGGGTGGCGCCTTCAGTGGTGTGATACACTTCGGGATGAAACTGGATGCCATACACCGGTGTGTCGGCAATTTGGTATCCGGCCACAGCCACGTCGTGCGTGCCGGCAATAACTTTGAACTGATCGGGAAGTTTCAGGATGCTATCGCCATGCGACATCCATACCTGAGAGCCGAGGGTCATGCCATGCAGCAGTTTGTTTTGCGCATCGATATGGTTCAGATTGGCGCGGCCGTATTCGCGTGTAGCTGTGGGCTGCACCGAGCCACCAGCCTCACGCGCCATCCATTGGGCACCGTAGCAAACTCCCAATATCGGAATATTTTTCTGTTGTATCTCTTTCAGTTGGGGCGCCGGAGCACCGGCATCGTTCACCGAATGCGGGCTACCGGAAAGAATTACCCCTGCTACCCCGGCAAGGCCAGGAATTTTGCTGTAGGGAAAAATCTCGCAATAGACGTTCAGCTCACGCACACGCCGCGCGATGAGCTGTGTGTATTGAGATCCAAAATCAAGAATCAGAATTTTTTGTTGCATGCAGCAAAAGTAGAAAAATGCACCATCGTAGCACGCAAAAAAAGGTTGGTATCGAAAAAGAAGTCCTGTTCGGCGTTTGTTTTTATCTTTGCCCGTTCTAATCAAAACACAATGTAACCGCGTCGGATGAAGCTGTCGATAGTAGTTGTTAATTACAACGTAAAATATTTTCTCGAGCAATGTCTGCATTCTGTTTTCAAGGCCTCGGAGCAGTTGGAGACGGAGGTTTTTGTTGTCGACAACCGTTCGGTGGATGGCTCGGTGCAGATGGTCAGGGAGAAATTTCCGCAGGTAAAGCTCATCGAGAACCAGCAAAATGTAGGTTTTTCCAAAGCCAACAACCAGTCCATCAGGCAGGCAAAAGGCGAATATATCCTGCTGCTCAACCCCGATACGGTGGTGGAAGACGACACTTTTGTAAAGATCACCGACTTTATGGATGCGCATCCCGATGCCGGCGGGCTGGGTGTGAAAATGGTGGATGGCAAAGGCAAATTCCTGCCCGAAAGCAAACGCGGACTTCCTACTCCTGCGGTGGCTTTTTATAAAATCTTTGGTCTGGCAGCTCTGTTTCCACGCTCCAAAACTTTTGGCCAGTATCATCTTACCTACCTCAGCAACGATGAGGTGCATCAGGTAGATGTGCTCTCCGGCGCCTTCATGTTGCTGCGACGCACCGCACTCGACAAAGTGGGGCTGCTCGACGAGGCGTACTTTATGTATGGCGAAGACATCGACCTTTCGTACCGCATCACGCAGGGCGGCTTTCGCAACTATTATTTTCCGCACACGCGCATCATTCATTACAAAGGGGAGAGCACCAAAAAGAGCAGCATCAACTATGTGATGGTGTTTTACAAGGCGATGATCATTTTTGCGCGCCAGCATTTCTCACAGAAAAACGCCTGGCTTTTCTCGTTGCTCATCAACATAGCCATTTATTTTAGAGCATTCCTTTCGATACTTCGGCGCCTGCTCAACAACATTATGCTGCCGCTGCTCGACGCGGTGATTATTTATGCAGGCATCTATTTTATCCAAAGCTACTGGGCGCATTCGGTAGTTTTTAAAGATGGCGGCGACTATCCGCCTGAATTCCTTCTGGTGGCGCTGCCGGCCTACATCGTTGTGTGGTTGGTTTCGGTGTATTTGTCGGGTGGCTACGATAAGCCCATCAACTTTTTCAGGATTTTCAAAGGTCTTTTTGCCGGCACGGTGGCCATCCTCGTTATTTACAGCCTGCTGGACGAAACGATGCGGTTTTCGCGGGCGGTGATTCTTCTGGGCGCCTTGTGGGGCTACATTGCCATGACCGGGATACGACTGCTGTTCAGGATGCTGGGATTTCAGGATTTTAAAGCCGGCCTTACGCAAAACAAACGCTACCTGGTGGTGGGCGAACACGATGAAGCCGAGCGCGTGGCCAAATTACTTACCACCATAGAGATGCAGCCGGCTTTTATCGGATTGGTAAGCCCGCAGCCTTCCCCCGACAGTGCCTTCACCGGCTCGATGAATGAAATTGATGACATTGCCAACATTTACAAAATCAACGAAATTATCTTCTGCGCTAAAAGCATTCCGTCGCGAAGCATCATCGATAAAATGACAGAGCTGCAACGCCTGAATATTGAATTCAAAATAGCGCCTCCCGAAAGCCTTTCGCTTATCGGCAGCAACTCCATCAATACCGCCGGCGACCTCTACACCATGGAGATCAATCCCATTGGCACCTACCCCAACCGACGCAACAAACGCCTGCTCGACGTGATGATTAGCCTGGTGATGCTCTCCGCACTGCCCGTATTGGTTTTTATGGTGAAACGCCCGGCACATTTTATCGGCAACATTATTCTGGTTCTTTTTGCACGCAAAACCTGGGTGGGCTATTGCCCCACCACCAATGATCAAAACGCCCGCCTTCCGGGTATCAAACGTGGTGTCCTCAATCCGGCCAATGCGCTGGCCATCGACAACCTGAGCAACGAAACGCTGGAGCGGCTCAATCTGCTCTATGCCCGCGACTACAAAGTAAAAACCGACCTCGACATCATCACCAAAGGCTATCGGCGGCTGGGGAATTAGTTTAAGATTGTTCGTTGTTCGTTGTTCCCTTCGGCAAGCTCAGGGCAGGCTGTTGTTTGTTGTTCGTTGTTTGTTGGCGGCAATTCGTGTACTTTTGCCGGTGTTTTGGGCTTGAACATTTGCAAAGTGCCGTTGTTCAATAGCCAAAAACATCTCTTTATTATTTTAATAAAAAACTAAATGGCTAATTTTGAAATTATTATGCCCAAAATGGGCGAGAGTATCATAGAGGCAACCATTACCAAATGGCTCAAAAATCCCGGCGATACCATCGCCGAAGACGACTCACTGGCCGAAATCGCTACTGATAAAGTAGATTCAGAGATTCCCTCACCGGTAGAAGGAACCATGAAAGAGCTACTTTACAACGAAGGCGACGTGGTACCGGTAGGAAAAGTAATCGCCATCATCGAAATGGAAGGCGACGAAGATGCACCGGAAGAGGAGCTGAAGGAGGCCGTAGAAACTACCAAAGAAACCACACAGGAAACCAAAGACGCCCCCGAACCCAAAGAGGACAAAGAAAAGCCCGCAACAGACGAAAAACCGGGCGACTTTTCGGCAGCTTCACGGTTTTACTCACCGTTGGTAAAAAGCATTGCCAAAGCAGAAAATATAGCCTTATCGGAGCTGGAAAAAATAAAAGGCAGCGGCAAAGACAACCGCGTAACCAAAGACGACCTGTTGCAATATCTTGACGACAGGAAAGACCAAAAGGCTCCCGCTTCTGCCGCTTCGGCACCAGCAGCCAAAAGCCCGGCACCAGCAACCCCGGCGGCAGCGCCCAAAATGGATGCACCAAAAGTATCTGCCAGCGAGGGCGACGAAATCGTGGAGATGGACCGCATGCGCAAGCTCATCGCCGACCACATGGTGATGTCGAAGCAGGTTTCACCGCACGTCACCTCCTTCATAGAAGTGGACGTTACCAACATCGTCAACTGGCGCAACAGCGTGAAAGATGCTTTCCAGAAACGCGAAGGACAAAAGATCACTTACACACCCATATTTATCGAAGCCACAGCGCGCGTACTGCGTGAGTTCCCGATGATAAATGCCTCGCTCGACGGAACCCGTATCATCAAGCGCAAGCGCATCAACATTGGCATGGCCACCGCGCTGCCCGACGGCAACCTGATTGTTCCGGTGATAAAAGACGCCGACGAACTGAACATGGTGGGCATGGCCAAACGCGTGAACGATTTGGCCAACCGCGCCCGCAACAACAAGCTCGTCCCCGACGAAATACAAGGAGGCACCTTTACCGTTACCAACTTCGGCAGCTTTGAGAGCCTCACCGGCACACCCATCATCAACCAGCCGCAACTGGCTATTCTTGGCCTGGGCGCCATCAAAAAGCGCCCCGTAGTGCTCGAAACCACCCACGGCGACGTCATCGCCATTCGCCACATCATGATCCTGTCGCTGGCCTACGACCACCGCGTAGTCGATGGCGCCCTGGCCGGCATGTCTCTGCAACGTCTGCGCGACGACCTGGAAGGCTTCGATGAAAATATGAGCATTTAGAAAATTATTAAAATAATATTGTACTAAAGCTGCCCCGGGGTTGTAAGGCAACGCTGGTAGCAGCTTTTATTTTTTATAAAAAAATATGGAATTAAAACTCAACAAGCCCATTGCTTTTTTCGACCTGGAGACCACCGGCATCAAAGTGGCGACAGATCGTATTGTCGAAATCAGCATTGTCAAGATCATGACCGACGGCAGTCAGAAAATCCTGACGCGCAAAATAAATCCCACCATCCCCATCCCGCCATTTACCACCGAAATACATGGCATCAGCGATGAGGATGTGAAAGATGCACCTACTTTTAAGGAAGTCGCCCACGAGCTGGCACAATTTTTTGGCAATGCCGACCTGGCAGGCTACAACTCCAACCGGTTCGACATACCGCTGCTCATGGAAGAATTTTTGCGTGCCGACGTCGACTTCGACCTCAGCGGACGCCGCTTTGTAGATGTGCAAAACATCTTTCATAAAATGGAACCCCGCACCCTGAAAGCTGCCTACCAGTTTTATTGCAACCAGGAGCTTACCGAAAACCATTCGGCAGAAGCCGACGCGGTGGCTACCTACGAAATCCTCAAGTCGCAGCTCGACATGTACCGAGGCACCAAATACAAAGAAAAAAACGGAAAGATAACGGAACCGGTGGTAAACGACATCGCTGCGCTGAGCGAATTTTCGGTGCAGCACAACAACGCCGACCTCATCGGGCACATCATTTTCGACGATGTGAACGTCGAGGTTTTTAATTTTGGAAAACACAAAGGCAAAAGCGTGGAAGAAATTTTTGGCCGCGATCCCTCTTATTACGACTGGATGATGAAAGGCGACTTTCCGCTCTCTACCAAGAAGGTGATCACCGCCATCAAGCTCCGAAGTTTCAACAAAGGTACTGCGGTGAAATAAATGCCTTTGGTAACTTTTCGCGCGGCAGCTCGTCTGATATCATCGAAACAGTATTTATTTTTGCAAAAAAAAAATTAATCAGGCAGGTATGATAAAACGTGTATTTATTGTCGCGATGCTCTGCATGGTGGCGCTGGCAGCTACGCCAGCGCAGGACAGAGTTATCGAATACCTGAAAGCTGCCATTCAGCTCAACGAGCAGAACCAGTACGAGGCGTCATTAGAACTCTGCGACCGCGCGCTGCAACTTGAGCCTGCCCTGAGCAGCGCCTGGTTTTTGCGCGGATACAACCACTACCGTTTAGAAAAGTACCAGGAAGCCATTATTGACTTCTCGGTAGCCCTGCATTATCAAAAAAACTACTCCGACGCCTATTACTATCGCGGGAAGTCGCACCAGGCCAGCGGCAGCTACTACCAGGCGCTCCTCGACCTGAACAAAGCCCGCAAGCTCGACCCGGGAAGAGCCACCGTGCTTATGCTGCGCGGCATATTCAGGTAAGTGGATGATGGTTGGAGAATTTTGGTAGCTTTGCCTGCATGGATAAAATCAGAGATAATACAATAAAGCAATACCTTGATTTGATAAAAAGCCAGTATTAAACGATTCTGACCGTTTTGACACGCAGGTTAAATTAATGATCCTGGCTTCAGAAATTGATTCGAGGATAGAGCCACATCCATTTTCATTAGACGATTTTCAATTCGGGAATCCTTTTGCAAGCGAGATTATGAAAACCGGGATAAGGATACCAGCATAATCCTAAATGAGCCACGCAAAGGCATCTCGCCTGTCTTGTTTAATATAGGCATCATCTTCATCATTTGCTTTATTGGCTTCATTGTTTTATGATAACATTAAAATGAAAAAGAAACACGGCATATCTCTTAGTGGCGGCTCGGCGCGCGGGCTGGCACATATTGGCGTGCTGCAGGCGCTCCTGGAGGCTGATATTAAACCAAAGGCGGTGGCCGGTGCCAGCATGGGTGCTATCGTTGGGGCGCTGTATGCTGCCGGCATCAGCCCACAGGAGATTCCCGGATTTTTTAAAAAGGCAAGTATGCTCAACTATTTTACCTGGAAGCTGCCGCCACACGGAGGTATGCTTTCGAGCGATAAGCTGGCCGACGAGCTGGCGGAAGCGCTGGGCATAAAAACTTTTGAAGAGCTTCAGATGCCTCTATTTGTTTCTGTGACCAACTACACCCGCGGAAGGACAGAAATTATCAGCAGCGGCCCACTGGCGCTGGCGGTAGCTGCCTCAGCGGCAATTCCGTTAATTTTCAAACCTGTCGAAATGAATGGCGATCTGTATGTGGATGGCGGCATCACCGATAACCAACCTGTAGGCCCGTTGCCCAAACTGTGCCGCAGGATTATTGCCAGCCATGTAAACCACATCAGCAGTGAATATAATTCGACAGCGCTAAAACAGATGGCCGAGCGCAGCTACAATCTGGCCATTTATGAAAATGTAAAATCTAACCTGAAGAAGTTTTGCTGTGTAATCGACCCTCCCGGGCTGGCGCAGATGAGCCTGTTCGACTTTCAGGCCATCGACCAGATCGTGCAGATTGGATATAACGAAACCAAGCGACTGCTGGAGGCGGGCAAACTGCGCTGAACATAAACTATGTTTAGCAACTGTGCCATCAGTAGCGCTTTCTGTTCGTTGTAGATGTTCTATCTTTGCGCAAATTTTTTATAGAAATATGGCACAGAACCTTTCAGAACAGGAACAGATACGCCGGCAGTCGCTGGCTGAGCTTACGCAAATGGGCATCGATGCTTATCCGGCACAGGAGTTTATGGTAAACGTTACCGCTAAAGAGATCCACGAAAATTTTCCCGACAAAAAAGTTTACGAAGATGTGCGCATAGCCGGACGCATCATGAGCCGCCGCATCATGGGCGCCGCCTCTTTTGTGGAGCTGCAGGACGCCACCGGACGCATACAATGCTACGTGAAGCGCGACAATATCTGCACGGGCGACGACAAATCTTTTTATAATCATGTTTTCAAACAGCTACTCGACATTGGCGATATCATCGGCGTAAGCGGTCGCGTATTTACCACCAAGATGGGCGAAACAACCATCGAAGTCCATGAGCTGGTGATATTGGCCAAATCGCTGCGTCCGCTACCGGTAGTTAAGGAAAAAGACGACAAGGTTTTTGATGCCTTCACCGACCCTGATATGCGCTATCGCCGCCGCTATGTGGATTTGATCGTAAATCCGCATGTGAAGGAAACTTTCGTGATGCGCTCCAAGATGGTCAACTCCATCCGCGAGTTCCTCAACGCCAAAGATTACCTGGAGGTGGAAACGCCGATTTTGCAGCCGTTGTATGGCGGCGCTGCAGCACGGCCTTTCACCACACACCACAACACGCTCGACATGAAGCTCTATCTGCGCATCGCCAACGAGCTTTATCTGAAGCGACTGATCGTGGGCGGTTTTGACGGCGTTTATGAGTTCTCCAAAGATTTCCGCAACGAAGGCATGAGCCGTTTTCATAATCCGGAATTTACGCAGATAGAACTTTACGTAGCCTACAAAGATTACGAATGGATGATGAACCTGGTGGAGGAGATGATCGAAAAAGTTGCTCTGGATCTGCACGGTACTACCGTGGTGCAAGTAGGTGACAACCAGATCGACTTCAAGCGCCCCTGGAAACGCTACACCATGTTTGAAGCCATCCATCATTTTTCGGGTGTGGATATTTCGGAGATGGATGAGCAACAGCTTGCCGATACCGCCAACAAGCTCAAAATTCCGCTGGATGCCACCATGGGCAAAGGCAAAATCATCGACGAGTTGTTTGGCGCTCTGTGCGAACCAAAACTCATACAGCCCACTTTTATCACCGATTATCCCATAGAGATGTCGCCGCTGGCTAAGAAACACCGGAGCAAACCGGGCCTTGTCGAACGCTTTGAGGCGATCGTAAACGGCAAGGAGCTGTGCAATGCTTTTAGCGAACTCAACGATCCTATCGACCAGCGTCGCCGGTTTGAAGACCAGCTTGAGCTGGGTAAGCGTGGCGACGAAGAGTCGATGCTGCTCGACGAGGACTTTCTGCGTGCGCTCGAATATGGTATGCCGCCAACGGCAGGACTGGGCGTAGGCATCGACCGCCTGGCCATGGTGATGACCAACCAGAATTCCATACAAGACGTGTTGTTTTTCCCACACATGCGTCCTGAAAAGAAAAAGGTAATTCCGCAAGCCGACGACTTTGCGCGCATGGGCGTGCCCGAGCACTGGGCACCGCATATGATCCCGGCAGGCATCGCCTCACCCGAAGAGCTGCGGGAGGCCAAACCTGCACTCATCCAGCAAAAGCTAAGCGTGTATCGTAAAAAAAACAAATTGGAAATATCCGCCCCAACGCTCGAAGAAATTGAGACCTGGCAGAAGGGTTGATTAACATATTGAAGAATTAAAAAAGGAATTGCAAAAAGTAATGATGCGGGGGAGTTACAAAATCTAAAGCTCAATCATAGCAAGCCGGCAATTTTGAGAAGCTCGGCAAAGTCGGGATCTTTTTTGGCCTGTTCGCGGGTAATTTGCTCCAGCTTGCCAAGCCGCTCTTCATGGGTAACTATTTTGTGCCGCACAGGGTCGAGAGCAGTGCGCCTGTCCCAGATAATAAATCCGAATATAAAAAGCATTATGGTTATCAAAATGGCAATGCCCCAATAAAGTATATCGATCCTCGAATTAGTGGCGTCTATCCTGGTTACCACAGCCTCAAATTTAGAATCCATTTTTGATTCCAGGGCTCCAAATTTAGTATCCATTTTGGAATTTATGGCTTCAAACTTTGAGTTCATCTCGTTGCGAAGTGATTCAATTTTTTCGTTGGTAGCTTTTAGCTGCTCCTCGGTGCGCATGATGCGATCACGGTCGTCCAGGGTAAACGGAACTTCCCGCGTTTGGGCAAATCCCTGCAAAACAAGGCTGGTAAAAAACAGAAGAATAATTAACTTTTTCATAATCAAAATGAATAACGAAAACAAAGATAGGAATGTTTTCATTATTTGAGTTTCAAAGCTATCACCAAAAAAGTCGATGGACTGAAAAATAATAAATTTAACAACTATCGCCTTTCCTACCTGCTGTAAACTTGCTGTCCGCCAACGAAAGTTTTCATAACTTTTACCTTTGGCACTTCTACCAAAGGAATCTGCATGATGTCGGTGTCGAGCACCACAAAGTCGGCTACTTTGCCAGGCTCAAGGCTGCCTTTTCTGTTTTCTTCAAAAGCGGCTCGTGCTGCCCAGATGGTCATGCCCCGTAGCGTTTCTTCGCGCGAAAGCGCATTTTCACTTTGAAATCCTCCATCAGGAAATCCGTCAGCATCCTGTCGGGCGGTAGCGGCAAAAAATGTAAGCATCGGGTTGATTTGCTCAATGGGAAAATCCGTTCCCAGCGGAATCCATCCCGACTGATCGAGCAGTTGCTTGTAGGCATAAGCACCTTTAATACGCTCCTGCCCCACCCTGTCGGGCGCCCAATACATGTCGGAAGTGGCGTGGGTAGGCTGCACCGAGGGAACAATGCTGTATTTTCCAAAAAGATCAAAATCTTCGGGCGCTACAATTTGTGCATGCTCGATGCGCCAGCGCAGGTCGTTGGGGCCTTGCAGAAATTCGCCATAAAGATGCAGCATCATGCGGTTGGCCGAGTCGCCGATGGCATGGGTGCAAACCTGATAACCATCGTCGATGGCCTGTTGGCAAATGCTGCGGATGGTGTCGGGATGGGTGAGCAAGATGCCACGGTTGCCCGGATCGTCGCTGTATTCGTCGATGAGGAGCGCGCCGCGGGAGCCTAAGGCGCCATCGGCGTAAAGTTTTATGCTGCGCACACTCAGGCGGTCGGTGATATAAGGCCCGCCGTCGACGTAGGTATCGAGATTTTCCTGTGTGGGCGAAAGCATCACGTTGACGCGCATTTTCAGTTTTCCGGCACGTTGCAACGAATCGATGATTTGCACCTGTTGGGTTTCCAGTCCGGCGTCGTGCACACCGGTGAGGCCAACGGCAAAACAATCGTCCTGCGCCAGCAGCAACGCACTGATAATTTCTTCTGCTGAGGCTTCAGGAATAATATTTTTAACAAGCTCCATGGCATTGTCGATGAGGATGCCGGTAGGCTGGCCGTTGCTAAGAATTATGTCGCCACCTTCAATCTTTGTTTCCGCAGAGATTCCAGCCAGCTCCAGCGCTTCACTGTTGACCAGCGCGGCATGTCCGTCGATGCGGGTAAGCATTGCCGGATTATCGGGGAAAAGCTCGTCCAACTTTGATTTGTCCGGGAATTGCTTGTCGGCCCAATCATTCTGATCCCAGCCACGCCCTTCGATCCAATACAAATCAGGGAATTTTTCGTGATGCTGTTGCACGCGCTCCACAACTTCCTGCATTGAGCGGGTTCCTGTAAGATCAGCACGCTTCAGGCGCCCCAGGCCATAACCCAGAAAATGACAGTGCGCATCGATAAGACCGGGATAAACTGCTTTACCACCCAAATCATAGATCAGATCGGCGGAGTATTTTCCGGTGATTTCATCGTGGCTGCCTACCGCCAGAATTTTACCTTTTGCGATGGCCATGCCTTCGGCGGTAGTGAAACTGCTGTCGACGGTATAGATGACAGCACCGGTAATGATCAGGTCGGCTTTGTCCATTGGGTTGCAAGCATTTATTAAAGTTATCAAAACAATTGCTAAAGGAATAAGGATGTTTTTCATAGCTAATAATTATCTGTGTTAATCTTTAGTTTTTGATGACAAATCTAAATTTTTTAAAATATCCAAAACCTCTGAAATGTCTTCAGCAATCCATTTTTTATTAATAAAATCAACAACGAAATGCTGATTTTCAGAGATGGAGATATGGCAGTCGGATTTTGTTTCCTGAACCACATGGTAGCCTTTTCGTTCCAGCGCTTTTTCGAGCCAGATGCGATGCAGCCCGCTGCCGGCAACGGCTACCTTACCAATCTTTTCGGCCTCAAAAGTAAATGTTCCTGAAAACCTGTCGAAGGTTACCTGGGGATTATCAAAATAATTTCCGAATTCGCCATTTAATACCATGTCTTCGGGCGTGCCTGTGGCGATAGGTTTTTCTTTGCCCATCATCCAAATGCTGTCGGCAAAGCGGATGGCCAGTGTCAGGTCGTGGGTGGAGAGCAAAATTGCTTTGCCGGCGCTTCGGGCAGCCTGTCGCAGCAGTTTTAATATCTCCACCCTTGCCGGGAAATCCAGGAATGCTGTGGGTTCATCCAAAAATATCAACGGTGTTTGCTGTGCCAGCGATTTTGCGATCATCACTTTTTGCTTCTCACCATCACTTAGTTCATCAAATTTTCGATTGGTAAGATTTTTAATTCCTGTTTGTTCCAGCGCCTGATGCACAATGGCACGGTCTTCGGGCTGCAAGCGCCCCATAAAGCCGGTGAAAGGCGTGCGTCCATAAGCCACCATCGAAAACACGTTGGTGTTGGCAATTTCCACCTGCCCCGTAAGTACCACACTTACGCGCCGGGCCAACTGCGCCGGAGTGATCATACTTAAATCGTCGTTACCAAAAAAAACCTTTCCTGCTAAAGGCTTTTGAAATCCTGCTAAAGTGCGGATAAGCGTGCTTTTGCCCGAGCCATTGGGTCCCAAAAGACAAATCACCTCGCCGGGATACAGTTGCAAATTAATATGCTGATGCAGCAAATTAACCGCGCCATGGCTCAATTTGTAGCCAATAGAAAGATCGCTGGTATGCAGACTGGCGCTCCTCATTATGAAACGGAAATTTGGTTGCGGCGAAGGATGATCCACACTACCACCGGTGCGCCGATGAGCGAAGTAATGGCATTGATGGGCAGCGCACCATCAAAACCCGGAAGGCGCGCTATGAGATTACAAAACAAAGCCAGCGCCATGCCCGAAAGCAACGTGCCCGGCATTACCAGCAGATGGTCGGAGGAGCGCAACAATGCACGGCTGAAATGCGGCACCGCCAATCCCAGAAAAGCTATCGGGCCACAATAAGCCGTAACAACGGCAATCAGCAATCCTGAGGTAAAAATGGCAAGCAGCGAAATACGCCGGGTATTTACGCCCAGGTTGCGGGCGTAGTTTTCGCCAAGCAGCAGGGCATTGAGAGGTTTTATCATTAATAAAGCCAACACGATTCCGATTATTAATAAAGGAATAAAAAAGGCAAGTTGTTGCCACGAAACGTTGGCAAAGCTGCCCAGACCCCAGATGACGAAAGCCTGTAAATCTTCTTTAAGACTATAAAACTGAAGGATACCCACGATGGCCGTGACGGCGTAAGCGATCATAATACCGATGATGAGAATAGTGGCCGGGCTGCGAAAGCGCGCTGCCAACGCCATGATGAGCAGCAACACGCCAAAAGCCCCTGCAAAAGCTGCCACCACCACACCGAAGTTGCCCGTGACGTGGCTGATGGAGATGAACTTGCCGGCGGGCATTGTAATAAATAACATCATCACCGCCACGCCCAGGCTGGCACCGGAGCTGATGCCGAGCACCGACGGGCCAGCCAGCGGATTGCGAAAAAGCGTTTGCATGATGAGGCCGGCTACTCCCAAAGCAGCGCCGGCAAACATGGCCGTGAGCGCTTGTGGCAGCCGCGCACTCAGCACGATTCCCTCCCAGGCGGGATGTGTAGCAGCGTGTCCTGTTAATATTCGTACAATTTCGCCCGGCGGTATCATCACCGAACCGATCGTAATGTTTAATACAAAAAATATAACAATGAGCAGGCTCAGCAACAGCAGTTTGAATACAGCGTTGTGCGGATGAATCTGATATTTAGCAGCAGCGTGCGTCATGGCATCAGATGATAGTATTGGTTTTTGTGATCATGAAGCAGGTCGGGATGAAAGATGTGGATATAATCGGCCAGCAGGATGTGCGGCTGCAAAAGTCCCTGCTGGTGATAAGCCGTCGTGCGGGTGTTGCATACCAGCACCTGCTTTTTTTTGAATGCGGCGAAATTCCGGTAACGTCCGTCTTCGCGGGCTAGCAAATCGTAAGTGTAAATGGTGTCAGAATAAACCAGCAGGCGCCAGTAGTCGGCGCCGAGGCCTCTGTTGTAAACGGTCTCGAAGTCGAGCATCAGGCCGCCGGTGTTTTCGTTGTCGCTCCAAAGATAGTGTGCGCCGGCGTCGTGCAGCAGTTGCGCCACATAACTTTTGCCGCCGGGGAGATTCCAAAACCCGCCATATTGTTTTCCGGCAAGCACCTTGGGCCGATGCGGCGTATTGGCAGCAATTTGTTTGAGATGGTTATAAGATTTGCTGATTGAATCGAAAATGGAAATGGAGCGTTTTTCGGTGCCGGTAAGCGCTCCCATCATTTTAATCCATTCGGCGCGTCCTAACGGGTGGTTTTCCAGAAAATCGCCGTTGGGAATCACCGTTAGTCCGGCATTGGTAAGCGGCTCAAAGGCCTGCCCTGCCTGCGGCGACACCATTACAATTTGTGGCGCCAGCTCCAGCAAAGCTTCGAGTTGATAGCGCCCTGCAATACCGATTTCTTTGATTTTCCCGTTAGCCACCCTCTCTTTAAACTTTCCGGAAACTACATAATTGGCGCCAGCCACACCCACCAGCGCCTCCATCTTATCCAGCGCATCGAGCAGCGAGAGATGTGTGGCCGAGAGACAGACCATGCGTTGCACAGGAACTTCAAGCGTAATTCCATCAGCATAACGATTGCCGGCGCAGACGCTGTCCACCAGATAAAACCGCGCTACCGGATGCAGCGTGTCAGCAGGATTAAATATTTCGAGCAGCCGCTCCTGCTCTCCGTCGGTGATGCGAAAACCTGTGGCTATCACCGGGTTGGTGGTGGCAGCGCCGATAGCAGTAAATTCGGAAAATGAACTTTTGGATTTTTCATTACCACAGCCTGCCAGCATGACGATCAAGACTAACGACAGCGCAATTTTGCGAAAGCTTGAATAGAAATTCCGAATTCCAGATTTCAAATGACAAATAAATCTCAAAAAACAAATTTCAAATATTCTAACGGTTTTGGTCATTGGATTTTCGATGATGAGATTTATTTGATTTTTGCTTGTTTGTAATTTGGAATTTCGCAAAGATACGTCGTAGTCATGGTTGAAGGAGCACCTCCGTTTAATCGAATAGTTCTTCGTCGCGTTCGAGCAGCAGTATGGAGTGTTGCGGGACGATAAAGTATTTTTCGCCGTGGTACACTATTTCTACAGCGGCTTTTTGCATAAAAATGGCCAGATCGCCTTCTTTGGCTTGCAGCGGGATGTATCTGGTTTTTTCGCCGGAGTGTTTCCAGGGTTCGTCGTTATCGTCGGCAGAAATGGGAATGGGATAACCCGGACCGGTGCGGATGACGTAGCCGCTTTGCACCTCCTCCTTTTCGGTGTAACCCGCCGGAAGGTAAAGGCCACCGCGCGATTTGTTGGTCTGCGTTTTGGGTTTTATCAACACCCGGTCGCCAACCACGATGAGCCGGCTGATATCAGCACTCTTTGTCATTTCAGATAATGAGGTTTTGTCATTTAGCATAAAACGCAAAAGTAATGATTCCGGCTTACAACAAAGGCAAGGTGACTTTGAAGAATTCGGGCTGTGTTTCTATCAGGATTTGCTCGTCGGCGATGAGTTTGTACTGGCTTTGCAGGGTTTGCAATCCCATGTTTGTGGAGTAAGTGCTGGCTTTGTGGTTGCGGTTGTTTTTTACTGAAAGGTTCTGCAGGTCGGCAACGATTTGTATTTTCAGCGGATGGTGCTTGTTGGCGATGTTGTGTTTGATGGCATTTTCGACAAGTAACTGGAGGCTCATGGGCGGAATGGCGCGTTGAAGCGCCAAATCATCAATTTCCATCTCAACCTGCAACCCTTCACCAATGCGCTCTTTGTGTAAAGCAATGTACGACTCGATAAAACGCAGCTCCTCCTGCAAGACCACGGTTTTTTCGTCGTGACTTTTTAAAACATAACGATACACATTGGTGAAATTTTGCGTGAAAGTTTCGGCTTCCTGCGGGCTAAAGCGGATCATGGATTTTAAAACACTCAGGTTGTTGAACATAAAGTGCGGGTTGAGCCGATCCTTCAGTGAGTTGTAATCGCTTATTAGTTTGGCTTGTTTCAGCTCGTCGATTTCTTTGCGATTGTTAATCCACTCTTTTCCAAGATGGGTGATGATGATGATGAGTAAATGGATTATTAAAATCAGCAGCCCGGTAATCAAAACGATCTGGGTGGTGGTGTGGTCTAAAATGTTTTTATCCACAAAAACGCTTTGCGCTATCTGAAACCAGATAAATATTAATATCAACGACAAAGAAATGACGCTGATGGCCTGCAGATAGATGTTCCACCTGAAACGCTCTATTTTGTTGAGGATGCGCATGAGCAAAAGGCTGAGTTCCATAATGCTGTTGAATGCCACGGCAGCTATAAAAAAGGCGAGTGGCGGCAGCTTGTCGTGAAACGGAGGCTCGTCGGCCAGGAATTGAGAAACGTGAATCAGCAGGATGGAGACCGCAGTAATGATGGATAGCCTGATAAAAACATACAGCGGCTTGTATGAGCTAAGATCGATTAGAAACTGAAGTCGTTTTTCATCAAACATATTCGTTGTTCTTTATTTCCCCATCCAAATTTTAAAGTCGGTTGCCTTTAATCGACTCACCGGGATTTCAAAATCAGGTGCTGGCCTGGTCACCACTTTTAACTTTCCGCCCAAGTCGTTGTAAACCTTTATTACCGCATCGATATGAAGTATGGTTTTGCGGTTAGCCCTGTAAAATTCCGCCGGGTTCAACTCCGATTCCAACTGCTCCAGGGTGTAATCCAGCGTGTAATTTCTGCCTTCAAAATCGACGGCAAAGGTGAGCTTATTTTCGCTGAAGATAAAGGCTATCTTTTTGGTTTCGATGGTTTGCCAGTTGTTGACGCCGGCAACAAGGAAGCGCGTGCGGTACTCTTTTTTTCCGGAAAGGATATTTTTGACAAGTTGGTCGTATTTCTCCTGAACCTGAAAAATCTCACTCCTCCCGGATTGAAATTCTGATAAAAGCTCTTCGTATTTTTTAATGGCAGCTTCGAGTTCGGTTTTTTCTATGGGCTTCAGCAGATAGTCGATGCTGTTCACTTTAAAAGCCCTGATGGCATATTCGTCGTAGGCTGTGGTAAAAATAATGCGGCACGACGGCGGCAGCGCCACCTGATCGAAAATAGAAAAACAAATGCCGTCGGAAAGTTGAATGTCCATGAGGATGATATCAGGGGCGGGATTGGATTGTAACCAGGCCACACTCTCCTGCACACTTTCGGTGATTGCTTCTACCTTCCACTGCGGGCGCAGCTCAGCAATGAGTTCGCGCAACATGCGGCTGTTGGGCGCCTCGTCTTCTACAATCAAAACTCTTATGGCTTTTTCTATACTATTTTTCATGATGTTTATCACAATAAAACAAAACTACACTTTTGCACTATGCTAATGCTCACTTCTTACTTTACACTTTCTACTCATCTCTCATCACTCCTCACCTCTATCTTTGGGTTCTAAGAACAGTAACGACTCTAAAGACACTCCACCACCTTTCATTTCTCATCGCTCATTTCTCATCTCTCATCTCTCACCTCTCCAGCCGACTGAATACCCGCAGTAAATTGCTTTCGTGGACTTTGAAATTCGCAACTTAACCTGCCGCATTAATGATAATTCGAGAACTTAACCTGCATTATTTAAGGTTGTAAACGATTAGAAACCCGCAGTAAATTACTTTCATGGATTTTAAAGTTGGTGAGTGCATCAATTTTATTGCTGTAAGCCTTTTGCCATTCGGCTTTTGCTTCGAGCACGTTTACAATAGTTTCCATTCCCACCTCATAGTTGTCGTCGCTGATGCGCATATTTTCGCTGGCCTGCTCCAGGGCGATGCGGGCCATTTCTACACGGGTCCAGGCATCGGTGTAGTTGAGGCGCGCCTGTTCTATTTCGAGTTGAAGATAATTGGTGGCTTGTTGTAGTTCAAGCTGTTTGGTATTAAATTCTGCTTTAGCCGATTTTATTTTGCCCTTTCGTTCGCCAAAGGTGACGATGGGTATATTGATGCTCGCCAGGGCGTTGATGCCATGTTGATCGTAGTTGTCCATATCTTTCAATCCCATCACCAGGTAATTATAACCCACCGAAACGCCCACCGTTGGCAGGTAATCGCCACGTACCATCTTTATGTTTTGTTCGGCCATTTCCACTTGGCTTTGCATCAGTTGATATTCGATGCGGTTGCCGGCACGCAAGTTATTCAGGGTATCCAGATTGATGCTTACGTTTGCTATGCTGTCGGTGATTTGCAACTGTGTGTTCAAATCCACACCGATGATACGGCACAAAGCCATTTGCGACAACGCCAGTCCGGTTTGGGCTTTCTGTGCCTGCAGCGCGGCTTCGTTGTATTTCACCTGCACTTTGAGCAGTTCGTTTCGGTTTATCATCCCGGTTTCGTAGCTATCTTCCACTACCGCAGCAAGCCTGGTGAGCAGCTTTTTATATTCTTCGGCCAGCGCTACTTTTTCCTTCACCGAAAGGTATTGGTAATAAGCCTGGTCGGTGGCATAGATAAGTTCGGCTTGCTGCAGCATTTTGTTCTTGCCGGCCATGTTTTCGCCAATGTTTGCCATTTTGTTGCCGGCATTTATCTTGCCTCCGGTATAGATGGGCTGCTGCGCCGCTAAATTTGCCAGGGCAGTACCATACATTGTGATATCGAGTGGGAGAAACCCGTAGAGGTTAAAAACGGGATTGCCGTCGGGGCCAATGATGGGCTGGCCGCTGGCCGGGTCGATGGCTACGTTGGGCACCAATTCGCCGGTTGCAGGGTCGAAGGCCTGGGTGGGCAGCAGGAGGTCTTCGCTAATTTCCTGCTTCGAGTACAAGCCGGTACCGGAAAGCGAAATATGCGGCAGACGTGCTGCTTTGGCAGCCATTTTCTCACCTTGCGCCATGTTGATGTTTTCGTCGGCAATTTTCAATGTCTCACTATTTTCGATGGCCATTTGCCTGCATTCATCCCGGTTCAGTACCAGCGTTTGCTGAGCCGACAGCAAGTGAGCCGAGAAGAGCAGGAGGATAAACACTATTGAGGTTGTATTTTTCATATTTCTATTTTTATTAAAAAATAATAAAGCACGAGATTTCCTGATGTCACTAACTGTTGATTTTTACACGATAAAATACCGAATACAGCAGCGGAACAAAGACCAGGGTGATGAGCGTGCCGACCAAAAGACCCGAAATAATTGTTACGGCCATGGCCTGATACATCGGGTCGGTGAGCAGCGGAAGCATGCCCAGAATGGTGGTAAGCGAAGCCATAATTACCGGGCGCACCCTGGAAATGGTAGCATCGACCACAGCGCGGTATGCCGTAGGACTTTCCTTGAGCCGCAAATGGATTTCGTCGAGCAACACGATGGCGTTTTTGATGATCATGCCCGATAAGCCGATAAGCCCCACAATGCCCACAAACGAAAAAGGCTGCCCGGTGAGTAACAAACCGGGAACAATGCCAATAATAGATAGTGGCAGGCACAGGACAATGATTAGCGGGCGGCGGTAATCGTTGAACAAGAGCAAAAGCACCAGCAGGATAATACCTCCTGCCAGCGGCAGATAGCTGAGAATTCCTTTCAGCGCATCGACTTTCATTTCCGATTCTCCCACCCACTTAAAGCTATAGCCGGGAGGCATGTTAATGTTTCGTATAGCCTCGTCGAGTTCGGCCTGAACCTGCGCCGGCCCCACGCCATCGACAGCATCGCATTGTGCCTGTATCACCCTTTTCCCGTTTACTCGTCGCACCACCGGTTCTTCCCAGTCTATTTCCACACCATGCGTAATGGTGCTTAAAGGTACGGCGGTAATGGCTGTCTTGATCATTTCGTTGGCGCTAAGTGCGCCGGTGGATATTTTTTGCAAAGTAGTGTTATCCATGATCCCATGTATATTTGGCAAAGCACCCCATACGGGTATGTCGTTCAGATCTTCGATGCGGCTGCCATCGCTTTCTCTTAGCATCAGGCGGACTTGCAAAGGCGTTTCGCCCTGATAAACTTTTGTTATGGGCAAGCCGTCGGTTGCGGCAAGTATGGCGTTGCTGATGTCGTTGCGTGTGATCATGGCTTTGTTGGCCGAGAGCGGGTTATAAATTGCGGTGAGAGATTTTGCCTTAGGTTCCCAGTCGCTGCTTACGGTATATTTGTCCACGTTTGGATTTTGCAACATGTATTGTTGTGCCTGGTCGCTCAGATGTTTCAATACAGCCGGGTCAGGACCGGTAAACTCCGCTTCCACCGTGTGCGACGATAGTATTGATATGGAATATTTGCGTATGCGGCTCATGGCTTCGGGATAGCTCGTGCGGAGATATTGAGCCAATACCGGACGCATTTTTATCATCGTCTCGAAATCACTGAAGTTAACGATAAGCTCTCCATAATTATCCGCATTTTCGGTCATCATGGGGCGTACCAGCGAATAGCGCATGGGCGACATTCCGTGGCTGCTCACCACCATTTCCACTTCGTCCAATGAATTAAAATAATCGCTGATTTCTTTTAAGTCTTCGTTCACCTGATCGGCGTTGCTGCCTCTGGGTAGTGTATATTCGATGTAACATTGGTTGTAATTAAAATCAGGAAAGAATGTTTGATCAACCCTTCCTATCATCAGCACAGTGATGAATAAAAGCACAAAGGTGGAGGCAACAACAAATATCCGATGATGCATGCCCCATTCCAATACCCGGGTCAATCTTCGATAAATGGGTTTATCATAGAAATTTACAGCTTTCCGCCCTTTTTTCTTATTACTATTTTTTAATAAAATGGCTGAAAACAAGGGTACCTGTGTTAATGCCAGCACCCAGCTCACCGATAAGGAGATAGCCAATACCACAAAAAGATCGCGTATATATGTTCCGGCAGCATCGGGCGAAAGATAAACGGGGAAGAATGCTGCTATGGCAATAATGGTGGCACCCAAAAGCGGGATAGCCGTTTGTTTAGCTGATTTGGTGTACGCTGTTTTCCCTTTGCAACCTTTATCTTTTTCTTTTAAAATGCCATCCAAAACCACAATGGCGTTGTCCACAAGCATGCCCATGGCCACGATGAAAGCGCCCAGCGAAATGCGCTGCATGGTACCATCGGCAAGCATCAACAGCGGGAAAGTGGCCAATATGGTCAGCACCAAGCCACTGCCTATAATTACCCCGCCACGAAAGCCCATGGTAAACATGAGTACTACAATAACGATAAGCACCGAAATGACGAGGTTCCACATAAAACCTGTGATTGCATCGTCGACCTTTTCGGGCTGAAAAAACACCTTCTCGAAAGTGATACCCGCAGGGATCTGATGTCGCAACGAGGATAGCTTCTTCTCTACCCTTTTCCCCACATTCAGAATGTTGTCGCCACTCTCCATCGAAATGCCAATGCCCAATGCCTTTTGGTTATTAACAAAAAAAGTGTTTCGCAAAGGCTCGTTGTAAGCCATTTCCACAGTGGCAATATCGCCCAGCTTAAAGGAAGAGCCGCCAATAGCAGTAATCAAAATATCACGAATATCATCAACGGTAGTGGCCTGGCCATCTACGTTAACGCGCAATTGCTTTGTTCCCGACTGCAAACTGCCGGCATACAATACTTTGGTGTGATCGCTCAAGGCCGAAAAAATCTGTAAGGGCATAACGCCCATCTCGCTCATCTTGTCGGGCGAAAGGGTAATGTGTATTTCGGGCGACTGCTCGCCATACACGGTGATCTTGCGCACGCCTTCTACCTCGAGCATGTTTTTGCGGATAAAGTTGGCGTAGTCGCTCATCTCCTGATACGAAAAACCATCGTCGGCCACCATGGCATAAAACATCCCATACACATCGCCCATATCGTCCATCACGATGGGTTTTTGTACCCCTTCGGGTAGCTTGGGGATGGCCAGTTCCAGCTTCCTGCGCAGGAATTCCCAACGCTGTGGAATGTCGTCTTGTGGCACGTCCATCTCCAGCTCTATCTGTATTACCGATACATTGGCCTCGGAGCGCGACTTTATCTTGTTGATGTCGGCCAGCGCCGAAATTTCGTTTTCCAACACATTGGTAACCTCCATCTCCACCTGGTGCGCCGATGCGCCCGGATAAACCGTTACCACATTGGCCATCATCACCGCTATCTCAGGGTCTTCGAGCTTGCTCAGCTTTTGGTACGAATAAATTCCGCCTAAAACGATGGCCACCAAAAGGAAATAAAAAATGTTCTTTTTCTTAAAAACGTATTCGGATATATGCATGACGGGATTTTTTTACAACAGATTACCAACGTTTGATTTGCTCACGGGTGCCACTATTTCCACAGTGTCGTTTTCTTTTAGGAGATTAAGACCTCCAATCACCACCTGATCGCCGGCTTGAAGGCCAGCGGATACCTGCAGATTTCCATTCCTGATCTGCTTGCTCAGCACAATCTTCTTGCTGCGAACCGTGTTGTCCTCGACAAGCCACACATAGCTTTCGTTCTCTTTTTCGAACACGGCATTTGCCGGAAGGCTAAGCAAAGAATTGAAGGGCGTGGTATAATAAATTTTCACCGATACATTCATCCCGGGTGCTAACGGCGAATTTGCGTCGGGCTGGTGATGCAGGTAAATGGCATATAGGCCGTTGTTGTTGGCTTTGATGTTGTAATTATCCAGGGTGAGCGCAAAGGTTTTTCCGGGAATATCATCCTGCGTACATTCAATTTTTGTAATTGCGTCTCTTTTCAAAAACATGGAGGAGGGCACATTTATTTCTACCCTGAGCTTGCTCACGTCGATCATTGTAGCGATAGGTGTTCCATGATTTACCAGTGCACCGTCGTCGAACATCACTTCGGCAACATAACCCGAAAACGGCGCGTACAACCGGGTATCGTTCAACTGGTCGTTAACGTTTTCGAGCTTGGCTTCGGCCATCTCTTTGCCTGCCTTCATTTTTTCGTAGTCGTTGTCGGCAACGCTGTTTCGCCGGTGCAACTGCTGCACGCGCGCGTACTCCGAGCGCAGTTGTTCTACCTGTGCCTGTGCGGCTGCTTTTTGCACCTCATAATCGCGGGCATCCATTTCGGCAATCAACTGCCCTTTTTTCACATAATCCCCTTCACGGACATGAATTTTCTTGATAGGGCCGGCCACGCGAAAAGCAAGGTTGATTTTTTGGTTTTCCTTAACAGTCGCCGGAAACTGTTTTTGCTCAACCAACGAATCCTGTTGAACCCGGGCGGTTTTTACCAACTTTACGTAAGTGTCGGAATCCTTGCCATTGCCCGAACCACAAGAAGATAATACCGCCAGAATCACTGCGATGCCGATGGCGTAAATAACGCTTCTCTGATTTACATTTTTATAATTCATTTTACCAGTCTTTTTTGTAATCATTTTAATTTCATTATCAATGGGCAAAAATAGGTATGCCTGGAGAAGCAAGCCGGAAATCATTCGCCTAAAACACCGAAGTGCTCCATTTGAGGAGTGAAATGCAGGAAACTGCTGCCAGGAAAAATTAGAAATCACATTGTTTTGTTCGTCTCTGATATTCTTTATTGAGTGTATCACATCTGCAGCATTTGAATAACCCTGCCCTTTAGAGCGGATTTGGATAGCCCTGCCATACTTTATACATCCATACTTTCTCCATGAACTTATCATAATGTTCTATTTATTTGGGCTAAAGCCCAGTGATTTTTTTGCCGTTTTTTATCCCCGGCCTAAAGGCCGGGGTTAGTGATAAGTTGGCTAAATAATTTGTAACTATATAGGTCTCCTTCGGCAGCTCTGGTTTGGCCACTTCCAGAGACCCCCTCTAGCTCCCCCTGAAGGGGGAGAATGCCAACGCACTGGCCGCTGCTGTGGCTTGTGCGGCGGGGCTCCCTTCTCCTTCAGGGGAATGCCTGTCCCGATTATCGGGAGGTCGGGGATGGGGTCACGATGATTTGGATTTCAATGACGCTACCTAAATAGTTACAATAATTTTACATCAAAACCTTTTGTTTTTGTCAATCACGGCAAGAACCTCGGGGATACAAAAGGTTATAACGGGCAGTTCTAAAAAAAAGCGAACCGCTGAGGGGTTCGCTCTTTTTGTTTTCTTTTTATCAACAGATATTTACGCATTTGCAAAAGTAAGCTCCCCTTGCTGCGCATCTATTTGGATGGTGTCGTCGCGGGTGACGCGGCCTGCCAGGATCATTTTGGAAAGCGCGTTCATCAGGTTGCGCTGGATAACGCGTTTTACCGGGCGGGCGCCATATTGCGGATCGAAGCCTGCGTGGCCTATCCAATCCAAAGCTGCCGGCGTTAGTTCCAGATGAATACCGTTTTTGGCAAGCTGGTTCTGCAACAGGCGGATCTGCAATTCGACAATTTCACGAATTTGTTTTTCCGACAGCGGGCGGAACATGATGATCTCGTCGATACGGTTGAGAAACTCCGGACGAATGGTGCGCTTGAGCAACTCGAAAACCTCCCGGCGGGCGGCTTCAAACTTCTGCTCGTCGTCGCTGCCATCTTCGGCGCCCAGCTTTTCCTGTATCAAATGCGAGCCAATGTTGGAGGTCATAATGATGATGGTATTTTTAAAATCCACCAACCTTCCTTTGTTATCGGTAAGTCGGCCGTCGTCGAGCACCTGCAGCAGGATGTTAAAAACGTCGGGATGGGCTTTTTCAATCTCATCGAGCAGTATCACCGAATAGGGCTTGCGGCGCACGGCTTCGGTAAGCTGGCCGCTCTCTTCGTAGCCCACATATCCGGGAGGGGCGCCAACAAGCCGCGACACGGTGTGGCGCTCCTGGTACTCCGACATGTCGATGCGGATCATCGAATTTTCGTCGTTAAACAGAAACTCGGCCAATGCTTTGGCCAACTCGGTTTTTCCAACGCCGGTGGTTCCCAAAAATATAAATGAACCTATGGGGCGACGGGTATCCTGCAATCCGGCGCGGCTGCGGCGTATGGCGTCGGCAACGGCGGTGATGCCTTCCTCCTGCCCTACCACGCGCTGATGCAGCTTGCTTTCGAGATGCAGCAGCTTCTCGCGTTCGCTTTGCAGCATCCGGCTCACCGGAATGCCCGTCCATCGCGAGACGATCTCGGCGATGTTTTCGCTGTCCACCTCTTCGTTGATCATTGGGCTGTCGCCTTGCAGTGTGCTAAGGCGGGCTTTGAGTTTTTCAAGCTCATCTTCCTGTGCCTTAATTTTGCCGTAACGAATCTCGGCCACTTTGCCAAAGTCGCCTTCCCGTTCGGCGCGGTCGGCTTGCAGGCGCAGGTCTTCGATGTTTTTCTTGCGGTTTTGAATGGCCTCCACCACTTCCTTCTCGGCCTGCCACCTGGCGCGCATAGCATTGCGCTGCTCGCTGAGGTTGGCAATATCTTCCTGTAAGTGACGCAGTTTTTCTTTGTCCTTTTCGCGTTTGATGGCTTCGCGCTCAATCTCCAGGTGGCGGATGCGGCGCTCGATCTCGTCGAGTTCTTCGGGCAGCGAGTTGATCTCGAGGCGCAGCTTGGCGGCAGCTTCATCAATCAGGTCGATGGCCTTGTCGGGAAGAAAACGATCGGTGATGTAGCGTTGCGACAGCTCCACGGCAGCAATGATGGCATCGTCTTTAATCCGCACGTGGTGGTGTGTTTCGTAGCGCTCTTTTAGTCCGCGCAAAATAGAGATGGCGTCGAGGGTGTCAGGCTCATTCACCATCACAATCTGGAAACGGCGTTCGAGGGCTTTGTCTTTTTCAAAATATTTCTGGTATTCCTTGAGCGTGGTAGCACCGATGGCGCGCAGCTCGCCGCGTGCAAGCGCCGGTTTTAGAATGTTGGCGGCGTCCATAGCACCTTCACCGCCGCCGGCACCCACCAGGGTATGTATCTCATCGATAAAGAGCATGATCTCTCCATCGGAATCCACCACCTCTTTGATGACGCTCTTGAGCCGCTCTTCAAATTCGCCTTTGTACTTGGCGCCGGCAATCAAAGCGCCCATGTCGAGCGAAAAAATATGTTTCGACTTCAGGTTTTCGGGCACGTCGCCATTAATAATACGATGCGCAATACCTTCGGCAATGGCGGTTTTCCCCACGCCAGGCTCACCAATGAGTATCGGGTTGTTTTTGGTACGTCGCGAGAGAATTTGCAGGATGCGCCGTATCTCTTCGTCGCGACCAATCACCGGGTCGAGCTTGCCACTGGCAGCCAGCTCATTCAGATTTCGTGCATAGCGATTCAACGCGTTGTAGGTATCTTCGGCATTTTGTGTTTTCACAGTTTGCCCTTTACGCAAAATTTTGATAGCTTCGATCAGGTTCCTGCGGTTTACACCATGCTCATTAAGCAGAGCAGAGGTTTTGTCATTTACCGAAAGGATACCCAGCAACAGGTGCTCGATACTTACGAACTCATCGCCGAACTCCTTGAGGTACGACAGCGCCTTTTGCAAAGCGGTATTGGCATCAGCCGACAGATAGACCTGCCCGCCGGTTTGCCGCGCATAGGTCTGCAACAACCGGTCGAGGCCGGTAGATAATGCATTCATATCTACATCCATTTTCTTTAGCAGAAATGGAATTACATTTTCGTCAATCAACAGAAGGCCTTTGAGCAGATGCGTAGTCTCTATTTGCGGATGCTGCGATGCCTGCGCTATCTCCTGTGCTTTCTGAACGGCCTCCTGAGCTTTTAAAGTGAAATTATTCAGGTTCATAGGTTTTAATTTTTTTGTTGAAAACATCAATTATCAAACATCCGGCCACCGGGCAAAACCGGGATTTTGAAGCAATGTTGTCAGTTAACTAACTGATTTCAAGTGTCTTTTTGTCAATTATTTTAATAATAAAATAGAAATGGATGACAATGAAAAATGTTGTAACCAAAGGTGCATCTGAATTTTTTATGGATGATTACAATATTTTCGACAGGAAACCATTTTCATCACTTACCTGAAGGATGTGAGCGAAGTGAGGATGCAATTGCAGAATAATCTCTATTTTCGCGATCCAAAACGAGCACAAAAAGCATGGCATTACAAAGCAAAAACAAGTTTTCGACGATCACCGCAATCATTCTATTGATGCTGCTGCATGTTTTCGACAGTGCCGGGGCGCAGGAGCCACAGCTTGCAGATACCACACGGGCATGTATGACCGACAGCGTGCTGCTGGATGCCGGCGAAGGGTTTATCAGCTATCTGTGGAGCACCGACGAACAAACGCAGACAATCATCGCCAACCAGCCAGGAAAATACAGCGTGCTTTGTACCCGTCAGGATATGTCGGTGGTGGAAGATTCCACTTTCGTGATTCTGCAAAATGCCTACATCGACATGGTGGATACCATCCTGACCTGCTACTCTTACCCGGTGACGCTGTGTGTAGTTCCCGACACGCTCATGTATCAATGGACTTCTGACGACCCGGAGCTTTTCATTCCTTTTAGCACGCGTGCCTGTGTAGAAGTGACGCCCGAAAACGATACCACCACCATTTATGTACAAATCAGCGACAGCGCCAACACCATCGTTTGCACCGACAGCGTACAGATTTGGCTCTACCCGCGCATGGTATTCGCCGAAGTAAATCAGATCAACAAAGGCTGCCCCGGCACATGCAAAGGACAGTTGCAGGTAATCGTTGAAGGGGGGCTGCGTCCTTATTCGTATAATTGGTTTTCGGCTGCTTTTCGCGATTCCCTTGCTTATAGTCTGTGCGAATCGGAGTATGTCGTCGAAGTGGAGGATGCTTATGGCTGCCTGCGCGACACTGCCATCAATGTAGAAGTGTATGACATGCCTGAGGTGGAAATTGTGCGCGATCCCGACGATGAAATTTACATCGAAAATCCGGTGGTGACCTTCTCTTTTGAAAACAAATCCATCGATAGCATTCAGATCATCGACTGGAGCTGGAACTTCGGCGACAGCACCTACACCAAAGAGGAAAATCCCCGCAAAGTTTTCGATCAGGTGCGCGAATACGATGTCTGGCTCAAATACACCACGCAAAACGAATGCATCGACTCGGTGTCGTTGACTGTGAATATACTGGAAACCACACTAAAAATCCCTGCTGTGATCACACCAAATGGCGATGAATACAACCAGTTTTTTGTAATCGATGACCTGGAAAATTATATTTCGACCGACCTTAAAATTTTTAATCGCTTAGGCAAAAAGGTCTATTCGTCCTCCAATTATCAAAACGACTGGGATGCGCAGAACCTGGTTGAAGGTGTTTACTTTTATGTGCTTAAAGCAAAAGGATATTTTCGCACCGAAACTTTCAACGGAACCATCACCGTGCTGAGATAATTTTTTAAATCACAAATTACAAAAGTCGAAAAATCAAATAAATTATCATTAATAAAATTCCAATGACTCAAACCGCCCGGAATTTTGATTTTTGATAATTGGAATTTATTTGGAACTTGAAATTTGGAATTTATTTGGAACCTGGAATTTGGAATTTATTTGGAACTTGAAATTTGGAACCTGGAATTTGCTTTATACCTTTTCTCATGATTCACACAAAAGCAGCGCGAATAGTGCAATGGAAAAAACTCCAACATTATTTTTTAGTTTTAATAATTGTCTCGCTTTTCGCGGGATGTAAAAGCAGCACGGATCAGCAGCTTGTAGTTTTCCATGCCGGAAGCCTGAGTGTTCCTGTAAAACGAATTACCGAAGCCTACCAGCTGGAGCATCCTGAAGTGGGTTTTCTAACAGAAGCCGCTGGCAGTGTGGCGAGCATCCGCAAGATTACCGACCTTCACCGCGACTGCGACATCCTGCTATCGGCTGATTATTCCATCATCGACAAGATGATGATCCCGGAATACAGCAGTTGGAACATCCGTTTTGCTGCCAACGAAATGGCAATAGTTTACGCCACCGAAGCTGCCGACAGCATCAACACCATCAACTGGCCGCGTGTGCTGGCAAACGAAAAAGTGCGCTATGGCCGCTCCGATCCCGATTCCGATCCTTGCGGTTACCGCACAGTGCTTGTGCTCGACCTGGCCGAACGCATGCTGCACCAGCCGGAATTGAAGCAAAACCTCCTGGACAAAGACCGCCGATACATGCGACCCAAAGAAACCGATCTGATTGCTTTGCTCGAAACCCGTACGGTAGATTATATTTTTATTTATCGCTCGGTGGCCGTGCAGCACAAGTTGGGCTATTTGCTGCTGCCCGATTCGATAAATCTTAAAAATCCTGAGCTGGCCGATTGGTACGAAACGGCAAGTGTTGAAATTGTTGGTTCAGCGCCCGGAACAAAAATTACACAGCACGGCGAGCCTATGATTTACGGGTTGACCATCCCCAAAAATGCGCCCAATTCCGAACTCGCCATCGATTTCCTCGACTTTTTTCTGAACGCAACCCAAGGCATGCGCCTAATGGAAGAGGCCGGCCAGCCTTCGGTAGTTCCGGCGCCGGCCTCAGGTTACGATGAGATTCCCGTTGAGCTTCAGAAATATGCGCTGCCGCCGGGGTAAGGCGGCGTAGTTACTGACCTTACTATTTCTAAAAAAATGAAAGCCTGGATAAAAATCTTTTAATCACCGTCATCACTTTGCTGCTGCCTATATCAGTATGCCCAATTGGCTTGAACCTATTTTCTCTGTTGATGAAAAGAGATCAGTTGCAACTCCCGGTATTTGTCTTCATGGTGATGAAGAGGTTACCCTTTGTCTGGATGAACAGCGGGGAAAAGTGCTGGTACTCGATTTCTGGTCAACAGGCTGTGGCGCTTGTTTCCGCAAATTTCCTGACATCGAGACACTTCACCAGCATTATGCCAACGAAAATGTGGAAGTAGTTGCTGTAAATCTTTTAATGAGAAGGGATAATCCTGATAGCATTGTTGCCCTGACAAACCGGCTGCCTTATTCTTTCGGGCATTATTTTACCACCCGTCAAAGTGCCTACTCTCTGCGACAGCACTTCGGCATTCAGGCTGTTCCGCATTACGTGGTTATCAATCCCACCGGCAGGGTGATACACAATGGCCGAATGACAACCGAACGCTTAACCAGAGTAAATAATGCATACGCTATCGTAGATAAAGCCTTGCGCAAAGACGCGCAAAACGCAGCGAGATAGATTGCCATATTGCCGGTCATTTTGATTCATTTTAAATGCCCAGGCATAAACGCCTGGGCATTTCAATTTCAGGGATAAATGTCTGGGCTAAGGATTCATTTCAATTAATAAACACAAGTTTAGGGACAGACATTATTTATTCTCTTTCATCCACCATCACCGCGGCAAAAATTGTTTTCTTTGCCGACTGATATGCACCGCGGTGCTAATCGCAATTTCATTATTATTTTTTAAATCATAAAAAAACATGAAGAAAATTCTATTCCTGATTGCAGCCGTAGTGATGTATGGCTGTCAAAACCAACAACAAACCGATACCTCTGCCCCGCCTCAGCAGCAGCGCGACACTACCGACGCTACCAACAACTTCTACGACAACGAAGATGTGCATGCGTTGCAAACTAACACAGTAGCGATTTCCGGCGAAATTGCCAATCCCGGCACCATCGACTTTTCGGCGTTGCCAAAGCGCAGCATCATCGTAAAAGAGGCACTTCCTTCCGACACGGGCAACTATTTTGTGGGCGCTTATCGCTACGATGGCTATTCACTTTTCGATATCATCAATACGCATTATCCACAAAAAGCCAATCAGGAAGTATTCTCTCCTATCATCGATCTGTATGTGGTGGTTTCTAACGATCGTGGCGACAGTGCAGTTTTTAGCTGGGGCGAAATTTATTACCCCACGCATCTGCACGATATTATTTTGGCTACCGATGTGATGCGTATCGTTCCTTCCAAAACGCATGAGCTGTGGACACTGCCCGAGAAGGCCAAAATGGTTGCCGGTGCCGATCTGCTCACTGCCCGCAATATCGAAAGCCCATCCAAAATAACGGTACGTTCGGCTGCCCGCGAGTTTGAAGTCGAAAAAGGTATGTCGCCGATGTATTCCGACCTGTTCGAGGTGTATGTTGACGGCGCCAAAACCAAAACCATCAAGACTTTGCCCTCCGATATTGATCCGCTCACCTACGAAGCGATTTTTTACGGCCGGGGTCGCGGCATTCACAGCACCACGCCATTTACCGGAGCGCCGCTGAAAAAAGTGCTTGCCGATCAATGGCCGCTCACTGCCAAAAACATACAGCAGGCCTACCTCATTGTGGCTGCACGCGATGGCTTCCGTGGCGTCTTTACCTTTTCGGAAGTCTTCAACCGCAACGATCAGTCGGAAGTGCTGCTTATCCATGCTCCCGAAGAAACCGATGGCGGCGCTTTCAGGCTCTTCCCTGCCGGCGATTTCTTTTCTGACCGCGCCATCAAATCGGTGAGCAGCATCTGGTTTGAACATTTGTAAAAAAGTATATTTTCGATGAAGAAGAAGAGGCGCCAAATCGAAGGCTTTGAGCTGTGGCTCACACTGCTGGGCGGTTTGGTGCTTCTTTTTATCCTGGCGCCGCTGCTGAACATGCTCCTCCACTCGTCGCCTGCCTCGCTCTCCGAAGCGCTTCACGACCGGGAAGTTACCGACAGCATCTGGCTCACGCTCACCACGTCGATGGGCGCCACAATGGTGATGGCGGTGGGAGCTATCCCGCTGGCTTATGTGCTTGCACGGCGACAGTTTAAATTGAAGCGGCTGGTGCAGGGACTTATCGATCTGCCGGTGGTTATACCGCATTCTGCAGCCGGTATCGCCATCCTGGGGATTATTTCACGGCAGTCACTGCCCGGACAAGCTGCCGGCTGGCTGGGTTTCGATCTGGTGGGTCATCCGGCGGGCATCATGGTGGCCATGGCTTTTGTTAGCTTACCTTTTCTTATAAACGCTGCGCGCGATGGCTTTGCCGAAGTGCCGGAGCGGCTGGAACATGCCGCTCAGAATCTGGGTGCAAAACCGAGGCAGGTATTTTTTAGGATCACCCTTCCGCTGGCGTGGCGCAGCATCCTGTCGGGGCTTATCATGATGTTTGCCCGCGGCATGAGCGAGTTTGGCGCGGTGGTCATCATCGCCTACCATCCCATGATCACACCGATCCTTATCTACGAACGTTTTGGCGCATTCGGACTTAGCTATGCCCGCCCGGTAGCTGTGATTTTTGTAGGAGTCTGCCTGCTGTTCTTCGTGCTGCTGCGCATGCTGGTAAAAGAGAGGAGCCGCTATGTTAGAAGTTAAAAATCTCTCGGTGCACCTCGGCGACTTCGCTTTGCGCGATATCAACATAAAAGTGGAAAAGGGCGAATACTTTGTTTTGGCCGGGCCGTCGGGATCGGGCAAGTCGATATTGCTCGAATCCATTGCCGGAATCTATCGGCACCAGTGTAGCGGAACGGTGCATCTCGATGGCGCCGACATCAGCCACAAGCCGCTGCGTCAGCGCAGGATCGGATTGGTTTTTCAGGACAACACCCTATTTCCGCACCTTACGGTACGCCGCAATATTGAGTTTTCGCTGCGGCTAAATATCAATAATGACCGGGATGTAAAAAGCAAACTAAGCGAGTTGAGTGGCCGCTTTCTGCTCGATGATTTGTTGCATCGTTCGGTAACAACACTTTCGGGGGGCGAAATTCAGCGCGTACTGCTGGCACGCACACTGGCCTCCGATCCAAAGATCATCCTGCTCGACGAGCCGCTCACAGGAGTAGATAGTCTGCAAAAAGATCTGCTGAAACGACACCTCAGGGCATTGCACCGCAGCGGGCTTACAATCCTTCACGTTACCCACGACTTTGACGAAGCTTACTCGCTGGCCGACCGCATGGCGGTGATGCATCAGGGGCGGCTGTTGCATACCGCTGCCCCCGAAGCAATGCTTTCGCGTCCGGCGGATAAATTCATCGCCCGGTTTTGCGGACACAAAAATTTCTTCCAGGCTCAGGCTTTCAATGGCGAGCGGTTGGTATTAGAAAATAAAATTGAGCTAAAGCTAAAAAATGATTTGCTACGCCAATCGTTGGTTTCGACACTCATCGATGCGCGGAAAATCAACTATTCAAAATTAAAGCCTTCCACCGGCGACAATATTTTTGAAGGAAAAATCCTGGATGTGTTCCGCTCGCCGCTTGGCCAGGAACTTCTGATAGACATTGGTATTCCGATTTCAGTAATTATCGACGAAAGCCTTTCGCATCCGTCATCACAGCAAATCGACAAAGCGGTGTGGATAGAGATTCCACAGGAGGCTGTGAAATTAATTAACAGAGTTTAAAATGGATTAATGAGACAACTTATAATTGATCCGTGCTGACGCGCTGCACCCGCTTGCGGTTGAGATTGATGATGGCAAAGATCATCACTGCGGCACTGACCCATTGCACCAGGGAGAGTTTGGCATCATTAAAAATATAATCGAAGATGATGGCGGAGATGGGAAACAATAGCTCGCAGATGGTGGCAATGATGGCTTTGATACGCTTAAGCCCGAAATAATAAAGGAAAATGGCTCCCGAGCCGGTGGTGATGGCGATAATAAAAATGATCAGCCAGTTGAGTGGTGTGGTGCGATAGATATCGACGTAAGTTCCCATTGTTATTACCACCAAAAGCATGATAACGGAAGTAAAGCCATACCGGAAAAAGGTGGCGGTGGTAAAGCTATATCGGTTCAGGATGCGCTTGCTAAAGACTGTGGAGCTGCCAAACGAAAACGATGCCAGCAGTGCGAATCCGGCCGCATAGATCGTGTCTTTTCCACTTTCGATATTGGGGGCATGAAACCCGAAAGTGAGGAAATACCCTCCGACAATGGCTACTGATGCCCAGATGATGTAGTTTTTTCCAAGTCTCTCCTTCAAAAGTATTGCGGCAAGCGCAATTCCAAAAATGGGCTGAAGCTTCTGCAACAGCACCACGATGGTAAGCTGCTGGAAATTGACCAGAAACAAAGCCTTAACAATAGCCAGCGTACCGATGGCGCCACCAAAGATTGCGACAAGAAGCATGAAAATGAAGTCGTCACGCGAAAAGAGTTTCAGCGTACGATATTCCTTGTAGAGAAATAAGTTCATGATAAGAAAGGGCACCAGATGCAGAACCAGCACCACATAGGTGACGTTGAGGTTGAAAAGACTCGGGGTAAGCACAACGCCATCGAAGCCCCACAAAATGGCTGATATGCTCACGGCAATAGCGCCCAGAATAATACTTTTCTTTTCCGTCATCGTTCCTGTAAAGGGCGGCAAAAGTAAGAAAATAATCCCTCCGGGAGGCACCCCTGCCCCTTACAGATATTAAGCTTTAGAATAGCAGCGGCAAATTAAAGTTTTCTTTTACTGTTTTGTTGACAACTTTGTTGACAATTTTGTTTTTAAACTTTTGCTGTGATCAAAGGGAAAGTGTTACTTTTAGCAACCAATTCATTCACAAAAACTCATTAGATATGGACATCAACGAATTAAAGCCTACCGAAATTTTTTCGGGCACTGCATGGCAGGCTAATCAGATCAGAGACATGCTCATGGACAATGAAATAGAGGCATTCCTGGGCGATGAGATATGGGGGATGGATGCACCCATCGAAGAGCCAAAGGGCATCGCAGGCGGAATAAGTGTGTATGTAGGCAAAGACCACCTGGCTGACGCCCGCGTGGTGGTCGACCGCTATTACCAACGGGATGGCTCCGACGACTATTAATTCCGCCGGGAAACCGGCACAAGATTGTTTTACCGGCTTAGATATCGGAGATCACTCCTGGTTATCATGGCTTAAATTTATCCGCCTTACCGTGTCGGGCAGCTGCTATTGCTGCCCTTCCATTTGAATGATGATCTCTTTCTGCTGATTGATGCGCTGGCGAAGGATGTGCAGATAGGTGCCATTGAGTGTGTCGGGGAAAAACTCATAAGACGATTGTGCCCAGCCAAGGGCAGGCTCCAGCAATCCCTCCATTTCGTTGGCTACAGCCAGATTAAACGACGCCATAGCGCGCAGGCTGTTGTCGGGCAGCGGCAAAACCTTGCGCCACCACATCGCTGCACCACTCCAGTTGCTGTCTTTCGCCTCTTTGTAGCCACGCCGGATAAAGCGATGCCCACGCTGAAAGATCATCCGTTGGGTCTGTGCAAAATGTGGGGAGAGATACATTCCGTAATTTATAGCGCTTTGCACTGCACTTTCGGTGAGAAGCTGCTGGCTGACGGCCATGCTCTCGCTGTCGGTCATATTGTACGGGTTTTTTACGGTCATGTAAAGCGTGTCGCGAATGGTTTTGCTGTCGATAAGTTTAGAAATAAAAGGATCTATCAAAAGCCATTTGCTCACCATCACCACCGAAAACTCTCCGACATCGCTGGCCAGGCTTTCATAATAGATATTATAGTTTACAATTTTGTCGACGGAGAGCAGTAAAACGACTGCTTCGGCTCCGGCTTCGTTGCAAAGTCTGCGAAGCTGACGCAGGTGAAATTCGGTGAAATAAGCGGCATCGGCGGGCAGATGCAGCGTAATGGAATCAGGATTAGCAATCTGAAAACTTCCGACCATTTCCACCATCTCTTCGAGCGTATTTTTGGCGGCAGCAGCCAGTGCGCCGCTGCGGTCGGTAGAATCGTAATACACCTGGTCGAAAATGTTGTACAATGTTCCGCGTCCTGCAACAGAATCGGCGGGGGTGTTGTGCACCAAAAGCAATGTTTGGTACTGATCGGGCAGGAAAAGCTCACCGGGTTCCAGCACGGTGATGGTAAAATACTCGTAGTTGCGACAGCCGGCCAACAGCACCACAATCATCAGTAGGCCAATTCCTGTTTTGGATATTTTTCGTGTCATGTCGCGGCAAGTTATTCTTTTGATGTGGGTTTTAACGTGCAATCTTCCGGAATGTTTTGCCTGTCGTCGCCGCCGCTGCACATTTCAGGCAATGGGTCTTGACACCCCTACAACCTCTTCATTTTCTTTACTACTTTTACCGGCCAAAAATTAACACTCAAAAACACTCCCGGATGAATTACGAAGCATTTTTTAAACTTACCTACGGGCTTTATTTGCTCACTTCAAAAAGCGATGGCCGGCTCAATGGCCACGTTTCTAATACGGTTTTTCAGATTACTGCCGAGCCGCCCCGCATTGCCGTAGCCACCCATGCCGACAACCTCACCACCGAATTTATTCGCAACAGCAGAGTCTTTGCCGTGTCGGCGCTGAAGCAGGAAGTCACGCTCGATTTTTTGGGCAACTGGGGTTTTAAGAGCGGACGTGAAATTGATAAATTTGAAAAAATCGGTCATAAGATTGGGAAAACCGGCGCTCCAATTATTACAGAGAAATGTATTGCGTATTACGAGTGCGAGGTGGAACAAGAGGTGCGCATCGGGACGCATGTGCTTTTTATCGGACGTGTGATTGACCTGGATGTGCTTGCCGGCGAAGAGCTGCCCCTTACCTACGCGTACTACCGTGATGTGATAAAGGGTGTTTCACCCGAAAATTCGCCTACCTATCTGCGCGAAGAGAAACTTCAGCCCGAAACGCTGCGCGAGAAACCTTCGCAGCAAGATGAGCGACGCACCAAAAAAGAACCTGCCAAAGCTATGAAGAAATACCGCTGCACCGTATGTGGCCACATTTACGATCCTGCCGAGGGCGATCCTCCTGCCGGAATTCCTCCCGGCACAGCCTTCGAGGATATCCCCGACAACTGGACATGCCCGATATGTGGCGTGACCAAAGAAGATTTTATTCCCTACGATTAGGGTTGTTCGTTGTTCGTTGTTCGTTGTTTGTTGTTTTAAAGAATTATTATCGGACGCCATTAATAAAAAAAACCTCCTGCATCGGTTGCAGGAGGTTTTTTGTTGTAAAAGTGATATTACCCGGTTTATTCGCCTGCCATTGCATCGTCTTCGGGATAAGCAGTGAGTTTAATGGCGATGCCCATCTCGTCGTTGATAAAATTATCTTTCAGGTTGCTAAACAGCGTTTTGGAGCCATAGCGCACGTTCCAGTGCACACGATCCAGGAAAAACTGATTTGTTTCGGCAGTAATCTTATCATCCATCATGGCAATGCGCGCATTGAAAGTAATGCTGCGGGTGGTATCTTTCATAGTGAGGTTGCCGGTTACGGCATGGGTTGGCACAATGTCGCCGATTTCTTTTTCGCCGTTCATCATGGTGCTTTCAAATTCGCTCACACCGGTGATGACGAAAGTAGCCACAGGATATTTTTCGGTATCAAAAAAGTCGGCTGACTTGAGATGACCGGTAAGCTTTGCGTTATCTTTAGGATCGGTAAGGTCGATTACATGTATCGAGTTGAGATCGATTACAAAATGCCCGCCCGTGAGCATGCCATTTTCTGTTTTGAGCATGCCCTCGGTAATATCGACTGTTCCGTGGTGCGTTCCGGTGGGTTTGTAGCCCTGCCACTCTATGGTGCTTTGCGAAGCGTCCATGGCAAAGGTTTTATCAAAATTGGCTTCTTTTAAATCCTGCGCCTCGCCGCTTTCGGTTTTCTGTCCTCCCGATGTGCACGATGTAAGAATTGCTGTGGCAAGCATAACTGTGAAAAAGATGTTTTTCATTGACATAATTTTATTTCTTATTAGTGATTAATGAGTTTGATTAAATTGTGAGCATTAAACTTAAACGAGGCTAATTTGTTCATCCATCATACCATGTTATTAATAATGTTTTTAAAGAGTTTTTCTTAAAGATACTCCTGCGGTTTTGTGTTTTTAAGTTTTAAAAAAATAAAAAATATGACCATTTCCCGGATTTTTGGAGTACTTTTGGCCGTCTACAGAACAAAAAAGTAGCTTTTATTTGATCACACCTAAGACCATCAACCCGTTTTTTTTAATTCTTTTCGCTGGCAGCGAAGCAACTCATGGAAAAAAGCTTTTCGTGCTATCCTTCATCGGAAGGCAACGATTGATGGAACTGTGAATCAATTATTTTAATATTAATAATCAAATTTTTAAAACAACAACATCATGGAAATGACCGAAAAAGTATTCAATCAGGCCGATACTATTACCACCAAAGAGAAGCAAGATCTGGTTGATTTTCTTTACGAACACCTCGACGAATACGGCGATAAAAAAGAACACATCGCAAACTGCATCGACTATGCAATGAATTCCAACCCTCTGGCCGGCGGCTTCATCGTGGAGATGCTCCACGAGGGTAAAATTGTTGGCGCCCTGGTGATGAACAAAACCGGTATGTCGGGCTACATCCCCGAAAACATTTTGGTGTACATAGCCGTAAATTCGGCCTATCGCGGCCAGGGCATCGGACGCAAAATTATGGAGCGAAGCATGCAACTGGCAAAGGGCGACGTGGCTTTGCACGTAGAACAGCACAATCCGGCTAATTTTCTTTATAAAAAAATGGGGTTTACAAATCCTTATCTCGAAATGCGTCTCTACAGAGATGGCAAACCTTCACGTGCCGATGATTAGTAAAACCCAAGAACAAAACCAATCTTTGCATTATCCTTCTGTAATAGAACTGAGCAAATCGGCGCTGGAAAACAATTTCCGTTTTTTAAGGGAATATTATGGCGAAGATGTGCGCATTTCGTCAGTGGTAAAGGCCAACGCTTATGGTCATGGCATCAGCCATTTTGTGCCCATAGCCGAAAGTTGTGGCATCGATCACTTTTCTGTTTTTAGCCTCGATGAGGCCGTACAGGTGCGCAGCGCCCTCAGGAACCATGCCGATGTGATGGTGATGGGATGGATAGACCCAGCTGACTACGAGATGGCCGTAGCCGACGAATATGAGTTTTACGTATTCGAACCCGAAGTGCTCCCATTGGCTATAGAAGCCAGCAAAAAAACCGGCAAAAAAGCTAAGATTCATCTGGAAATCGAAACCGGCATGAACCGCACCGGACTGACCTCTGTTGAGCTACGGGCATGTGTAAAAATCCTAAAACAAAATCCGGATAATTTCATTATTCGTGGCCTCTGCACCCACTACGCGGGCGCCGAAAGCATCTCTAACTATTTTCGCATTCAGAAGCAATACAAAAATTATAACCGCACCTACAAATGGCTGGCGCGGCAGGGCATCGTCCCCGACATCATGCACACCGCCTGTTCGGCAGCATCGGTGGCTTATCCAAAAACACGCATGGACATGGTACGCGTGGGCATTCTTCAATATGGCTTCTGGCCCAGCCCCGAAACGTTTATCTATTACACCCACGGCAACCACACCAATCAAAATCCGCTCAGCCATGTTATTAGTTGGAAGAGCAGCCTGATGAGTATCAAAAACGTGAAGTCGGGCGAGTTTGTAAGTTACGGAACCACCTACCTGGCCAAGCAGGATATGACCATCGCCATCATCCCTACCGGCTACTCCACCGGCTACAGCCGCTCGCTCAGCAATCAGGGACGGGTGCTCATCCATGGCCAACGCGTGGGTGTAGTGGGAATGGTTAACATGAACATGCTCATTATCGACATCACAGGAATAGAAGAGGTGAAAATTGGAGATGAAGTTGTTTTTATTGGCGATCAAGGCGAGCAGGATATTACTGTGGCTTCGTTTGTCGAATTTAGCGATCAACTGAACTACGAAGTGCTGGCGCGTTTGCCGCAAAATATCCCGCGTGTGATCGTAGAATAATGTGATCAGATATTACTGATAACAAGAAAATTAACAGATAAGAAATTTTAAAAAAAATGGCTCACATAGAATTAAACCGGAAAAACCTAAAGGAGAACTATACTTTTCTCAACAAAATGTTTAAAAAACACAAGATTGAGTGGGGAGTAGTGACCAAGGTTTTGTGTGGCAATAAACTTTTCATCAAAGAGGTGCTCGATCTTGGTGTGCGCGAAGCCCACGATTCGCGCATCAGCAACCTGAAGATGATCAAATCCATCGACCCGGGCGTACAAACAGTTTACATAAAGCCGCCTGCCAAGCGTGCTATCCCATCGTTGGTCAAGTACGCCGACGTTAGTTTCAACACCAGCTTTGCCACCATCAAAATGATTTCCGATGAAGCAGGCAGACAAAACAAGCTGCACAAGATTATTATAATGGTAGAAATGGGCGACCTGCGCGAAGGCGTTTTGGGCGATAACCTGATGAACTTTTATGCGCGCGTGTTTGAACTCCCCAATATTGAGATCATTGGCATTGGGGCCAACCTCAACTGCCTCAACGGTGTGATGCCAACACACGACAAGCTGATACAACTCAGTCTTTATGAGCAACTGATAGAGGCCAAATTTGATAAAAAAATAGAGTGGGTCTCCGGCGGCTCCTCGGTAACCATACCCTTGTTGTTCAAAAAACTCATCCCAAAGGGCGTTAACCACATGCGCATCGGCGAAACACTTTTTCGGGGCATCGATCTCTTTGAGGAAACTACCATACCGGGCATGCACGAGGATGTTTTTAAACTACATACCGAAATCATAGAGCTTTACAAAAAACCAAAAATTCCCATTGGTGAGTTAGGTCATAATGTGGCAGGCGAAACGCCGGAATTTGACGAGGCCGATTACGGCAAATCATCTTATCGCGCTATTCTCGACATCGGCCTGCTCGACATCGACCTGAGCAATCTGATGCCCGATGATGAAACCATCGAATTTTCAGGCGCCAGCTCCGACATGATTGTTATAGATCTGGAAAAAAATGAAAAAGGTTACAAAGTAGGCGACATAATATCATTTAGCCTTACCTACATGGGCATTCTGGCCATTATGAACTCTAACTATATTACCAAAGCGGTGGTGTGAAAAAAGAGATGAGCGGTGAGAGGTGAGGAGGAAGAGCAACAAGATTCCAATCAAAAAAAAATCCGTGATTTGTTTTATTGTCATTTGTGATTTAAAGTTAAAGGGCAGGCATTAGGTTCAAAGCTCCTCGCCCATCATAAAAG
>Ga0265293_10001572_pt1 | contig 49172 bp, 44 predicted proteins | sample Munlanlewell138R_FD_192505 | JGI IMG/M metagenome (GOLD analysis project Ga0265293, IMG submission 192505) | Leachate microbial communities from a municipal landfill in Southern Ontario, Canada - Leachate well 138R | ecosystem: Engineered > Solid waste > Landfill > Unclassified | place: Canada... | reverse complement strand
AAGGGGACACCACGCGTCCGTTGCGCTTCAGGTAGGCGAGCATCTGGTTCAGGTTCTTGGTCTCGACACCGCTCGCGTCCAGGCTGGCCTTCAGGTCTTTGGTGCTGATGCGCCCGGAGGCTTCGATAAGGCTGAGGACGCGTTCGGAAATCTTTCCTTCACCGCCCGCGGCGCCGCTACGGCTGCGGGTGCGGCCACCCAGCTGGCGGATTTCGCGATCCACGGCCGCAAGTTCCTTGCGATGCTGCGCAATCAGCTCACGGCGATGTTCCCGCAGTTCCTCGAGCTGGGCGCGGTTGGCCTCACGCTCGGCTTCCAGCTCTTCACGCTCACGCTGGCGCGCGAGTTCATAGAGTTCATCTGCGGAAAGCTCATTGATGGGTTTTTTTCTTGCCATTCAAATACTCCTTGGGAGGGTAAGGATTACGCCCGGCCGATTATAGTTTGCCCGGTTCGATTATTAAATATGTGCCGCTATATATTTGCGTGCATGCTATACGATAGTACAAGTTCCTTGGGGGATTCCCCGTTTTAACGATTGTGCGGCACGGCGCCGCAGCCCACGTATTGATATACACAGCAACGCACCCGCGAAATGTTTGAGGAGGGGCCTGCCCATCGATAAGAAAGCAGGGCGGCAGCGCCGGCCAGGGAAACGCTGATTTAATCGGTGTTTCCCGCGGCACATGGATGGGCCGCCATTTTCTTCCACACAAGCGGTTGTTGTGAAGGTGAGCAAAAACCACGCTTTTTGCTCGCCATGCGCTGAGAAAGCCAGAATGGCTTTATTCAGCGCTTCCCTAGCGCTGCGCAGCAGCGGCGGCCAGCACGTCCAGCACGGCCCGGTGGCCGCCGTTGGCGGCATGCACCAGCGCAGTGATCCCATCCGCATCCGTGGAGGCGGGATCGGCGCCACGGGCGAGCAGTGCCTGCACGACGTCCAGATGACCGTTGCGGGCGGCCCAGAGCAGGGCGTCGTTGCCTTTGACGTCACGGGCCTTCAGGTCGGCATCGGCGTCGAGCAGGCGCTCGACGATGGCGGTGTGGCCGGCCTTGGCGGCCCAGATGAGGGCCGTCCAGCCGAGGGTGGATTCGGCGGTGTTCACGGCGGCGCCGTGGGCCAGCAGGAGTTCCACGGCGGCGAACCGGCCGTTGCCCGCGGCCACCATCAGCGCCGTGTAGGCCGCCTTGTCCGCATCATCGGGATCGGCGCCGTGCGCCAGCAGCAGACGCAGGACGTCGGCGTGTCCTTCACGTGCGGCGAGCAGCAGCGCGGTCCACTCGCAACGGTCGCGGGCGTGCACGTCCGCGCCGTCATCCAGTTGCGCCCGGATGGTGTCGACATGGCCGGCCTCGGCGGCACGCATGAGCGCGGTGCGGCCGCTGGCATCGCGTGCGTCCGGGTCGCTGCAGGCGATCAGGACCAGCGCAAACAGCACCAGCAAGGCGCGCATCAGGTAAAGAGGGCGAGCAACTCGCCGGCCTTGCCGCGTTGGTGGCCCTTGCAGCTGATGTGGCGCTGCACGTGGAAGTCCTCCATCAGCGCACCGGCATAGGCGTCCCGCGTGAATGCGGTGTCGTGATTGGAAATGAGGACGGGTATGTCCCTCTGTGCCAGCTCGCGCGCCATGGCGGCCAGTTCGCATTGTTGCGCGCTACTGAAGCCTTTGGCGCTGTAAGTGGTGAAGTTGGACGAAGCGGACAGCGGCACGTAGGGCGGATCGCAATACACCACATCGCCGCTGCGGGCCTTCTTCATGATCTCGCCGAAATCCGCAAGGCGGAACACCGCGCGGGGTGCCTTGGCATGAAACGCGAGCATTTCGGCCTCAGGAAAGTAAGGCCGCTTGTAACTGCCGAAGGGGACGTTGAACACGCCCCGGCTGTTATAGCGGCACAGGCCGTTATAGCCGTGACGGTTCAGGTAAACGAACAGCACCGCGCGGCGGTGTTCGTCCCGGGTGCGGTTGAATTCCGCGCGCAGGCGGTAGTAACGATCGGCGCGGTTGTTGGCGGGCGTGAACAGCGGGCGACAGGCGTTGATGAAATCGCGGCCCTCGGCCTGCAGCAGGCGGTAGAGTCCGATGAGGTCCGGGTTGGTATCCGTGAGCAGGTAGCGCGGGTAGTCGGTGTTCAGGAATACCGCGCCCGAACCCACGAACGGCTCCACCAGGCGCCGCCCCGGCGGGAGCTTGGCGCGGATGCGTTCCAGCAGGCGATACTTGTTGCCGGCCCATTTGAGGAAGGGCCGCAGCGCAGGCGCGGTGGTCGAGGTCATGACAGGGACTTGATGAACACCTTGGAACGGCGCTGGTAGTTGTACATGGTCTGCTTCTGCACCGGCAGGTCCTGGATCTCGCCGGCCACGAAGCCGCGCTCCTGGAACCAGTGCGCCGTGCGCGTGGTGAGCACGAACAAGCGCCGGATGCCGAGGCCGCGCGCCTGGCGTTCCACGTAGCGCAGCAGGCCGTCGCCGCGACCCTGGCTGCGATAGTCCGGGTGCACGGCCATGCAGGCGACTTCGCCCACCTGCTCCTCGGGCAAGGGATACAGGGCGGTGCAGGCGATCACTGTGCCGTCGCGTTCCACCACCACGAAGTGATTGATCTCCATCTCCAGGCGTTCGCGCGAGCGCCTCACCAGCACGCCTTCCTCTTCCAGCGGCCGGATGAGCTCCAGGATACCGCCCACGTCGGCGATGGTGGCCTGGCGCGTGCCTTCGTAGGCCTCGCCGGTGACCAGGGTGCCGATGCCGTCGCGGGTGAAGAGTTCCAGCACCAGGGAGCCGTCCACATGACGGTCGATGAGGTGAACGCGCCGCACCTGCTTGCGGCAGGCGTGCACGGCGCTGATCAGGCCACGCTGGATGGGTGCGGGCAGCTCACGCGTGGCCAGTGCGGCCTCCGCCTCGCTCGGTGACAGCTCGCGCAACAATGTGCCCTGCTCGTCGAGCAGACCCGGGCCGTCAACCAGATAGATGAGCTTGTCCGCTTTCAGGTGCACCGCGGCGGCGGTGGCCACGTCCTCGGCGCTGAGATTGAACACCTCGCCGGTGGGTGAATAACCGACGGGCGAGAGCAGCACCAGGGCGCGGGCGTCCAGGGCCCGCGCGATGGCGGCGGCGTCCACGCTGCGCACCTCGCCGGTGTGCTGGTAATCGACGCCCTCGCGCACACCGAGCGGCTGGGCGGTGACGAAGTTGCCCGACACCACGCGGATGTCCGCTCCGGCCATGGGCGAGTTGGCCAAGCCCATGGACAGCAGCGCCTCAATTTCGATGCGCAGCGTGCCGGCGGCCTCTTTCACGCATTCCAACGCGGTGGCGTCGGTGAGGCGCAGGCCATTCACGTAGCGGATCCCGGCGCCGCGCGTGCGCAGGCGCTCCTCGATCTGCGGCCGCGCGCCGTGCACCAGCACCAGGCGCACGCCCAGGTTGTGCAGCAGCGCCACGTCGTGCACCAGCCCGGCGAACTGGGCGTCGCGCAGCATCTCGCCGCCGAAGGCGATCACGAAGGTACGTTCGCGAAACGCATTGATATACGGCGAGGAATTGCGAAACCAGCGGACGAAGGTCTGGGGATCGAGCATGCGGGCTATTGTGGTTAGTCGCCGATCCCGGCGCAAGTTGTCGAAGAAAAAGCTTTAACCACGGGGGACACGGGGAACACGGGGGAAATCTGTGTGATCCCACGATGGACGACCGTGGGAGCGGCCTCAGGCCGCGATTGGTCTTCTGATAGCGTTATCGCGGCCTGGGGCCGCTCCTGCCGCTGTCATCACACATTGCAGAATGTGTTCCCCCCTGTGTTCCCCGTGTCCCCCGTGGTTCATGCCTTTTCTTCTTCTTCCAGGCAAAACCGCCCAATCAGCTGGCGCAGCAGGTCGACCGTGGGCTGGACGCGGTCGAGGGCGAGGTATTCGTCGGGTTGGTGGGCCTGGGCGATGTCGCCGGGGCCGAGCACGATGGTGTCCATGCCCAGGGTGTTGAGATAGGGCGCCTCGGTGCAGAAGGCCACGGCCTCGGCGCGGTGGCCGGTGAGGCGCTCGGCGGCGCGCACGATGGGCGAGTCCTCCGGCGTGTGCAGGGGCGGCGTGCCGTGGAACAGGGGCGTAACGTCCACGCCGAAACCGCGCCCGTCCAGGGCCGTGTCCAGACGGGTCTTGAGGGTGGCGCGCAGCTCGTCCAGGCCCATGCCCGGGAGGGCGCGCAAATCGATGTGCAACTCACAGGCGCCGCAGATGCGATTGGGATTGTCGCCGCCGTGGATGTGACCGAGATTGAGGGTGGGCACCGGCACACGAAAACGCTCGTCCCGATAGCTCGCCTGCAATTCCTCGCGCCAGCGCAGCACCTCGCCCATGGCCAGGTGCATGCCTTCGATGGCATTCAGGCCGAGGGACGGATCGCTGGAGTGGCCCGAGCGGCCGGTGATGCGGATGGCCTCCATGAGGATGCCCTTGTGGGCGTTGATCGGGCGCAGGCCGGTCGGTTCACCGATGACCGCATAGCGCGCCCGCGGGCGGCCCATGTCCACCAGCATCTTGGCGCCGTCCATGGAACTTTCCTCGTCTGCCGTGGCCAGCACAACGAGCGGTTGTCCCAGGTCGGCGGCGCGCAGCTCCCGGACGGCCTCCAGCACCAGCGCGAAGAAACCCTTCATGTCCGAGGTGCCCAGGCCGTACAGCCGGCCGTCGGCCTCGGTGAGCCGGAAAGGGTCGTGGCGCCACAGGCCCTCGTCATAGGGCACCGTATCGGTGTGGCCCGCGAGCACCAGCCCGCCCGGGCCGCTGCCCAGGGTGGCGATGAGGTCAGCCTTGTGCGGTCGACCGGGCAGGGGAATCACCTCGACACTGAAACCGAGTGCGCCCAGCCAGCCTTCCAGCAGGGCGATGACCGGCAGGTTGCCGGAATCGAACGCAGGATTGACGCTGCTGACGGAAGGGGCCGCGATGAGCTCCTTCATCATGGTGATCAGGGTGGGCGCGGGCATGACCGGATTGTGGGCCGCGGCCCGGGCACAGGCAACCGGATTTTTTGTGCGTTTACCCGTATATCGGCAGATTTGGCCATGCTAGATTCTTGCGCCTTCGTTCTCGGATCGTCCCGGATGATCAGGCCTGCCACTGTTGCGGATCTCGACGCGCTGGTCAGATTGGAAAACCAGTGTTTCCAGACCGATCGGCTGTCGCGGCGCAGTTTCCGTTACATGCTCACGCGCGCCCACGCCTTCACCCTCGTGTCGGAGGATGACGGCTGGGTGAACGGCTATGTGCTGGTCCTGTTCAACGAAGGCACCTCGCTGGCCCGCCTGTATTCCCTCGCCATCGACGAGCGCGCGCGCGGGCGCGGTGTTGGCGCGGCGCTGGTGACGGCGGCCGAGGAAGAGGCCATCGCCCAGGATCGCATCGACATGCGGCTGGAGATCCGCCGTGACAACGCGGCTTCCATCGGCCTGTTCACCAAGCTCGGCTATCGCCAGTTCGGCATCTATTCCGACTATTACGAGGATCACATGGAAGCCCTGCGCTTCCAGAAATCCCTGGTGGCGCTGCGTCCCAACATGGCGCACGTGCCCTATTACCAGCAGACCCTGGAGTTCACCTGCGGCCCAGCGGCGCTCATGATGGCCATGCGCGTGCTGGACGAGAACATCAATCTGGGTCGCAGCCTCGAACTGCGCCTGTGGCGCGAGTCCACCACCGTGTTCATGACCGCGGGCCACGGCGGCTGCGGCCCCTACGGGCTGGCACTCTCCGCCTATCACCGCGGCTTCGACGTGGAGGTGTACGTCAATGATGAGGGCGCACTGTTCGTGGATTCGGTGCGCAGCGAGGAAAAAAAGGAAGTGATCCGGTTGGTGCAGGAGGACTTCCTCGAGGAACTGGCCAGCAAACCGATCCCCATCCACTATCGGCGGCTTTCGCTGCAGGAAACCAAGGAAAAATTCGATGCCGGCGCCATTCCCGTCGTGCTGATCAGCTCATACCGCATTTACAAGGAAAAATTTCCTCACTGGGTGGTGATCACCGGCTTCGATGATCGTTTTGTGTACGTGCACGACCCGTATGTGGACGTGGAAAAAGGCAAGACAGACACCGATTGCATGAGCATGCCTATCCTGCAGAAAGACTTCGAACGCATGTCCCGTTACGGCAAGAGCGGACTGCGCGCTGCATTGATCATCAGCAAACCCAAGGAAGCGGAACCGAGCCGCGGTAAAGGAGCGCGCGCCCGCACATGACCACGCAAATCATCGTCGTCGAAGACCCTGCGGACTGGAAACTGGATCCCCCGGAAGGGATCCCGATCGTCAACGTGGATGACTACCTCACGGGCCAGCAGTACCTGACGCTCAAGAACGTCCAGGTGATCAATCTCTGCCGCAGCTACAAGTACCTGACCGTGGGTTACTACTGCTCGCTGCTGGCGCAGGCGCGCCGCCACCGCGTGGTGCCGTCGGTCAAGAGCATCCTGGATCTCTCCAGCAAGGCCATGTACAGCCTCGATGCGGAAGACCTCGACGAGAAGGTGGAGAAGAGCCTGGGCAAGCGCCATTCCACCAGCGGCATCGACGAGTTCAGGATGGAGGTGTATTTCGGGCAGTGCTTCGAATATCCGGAACTCTCCGGACTGGCACGTCAGTTATTCGAGGCCTTTCCTTGCCCGTTCCTGCGCATCACTTTCGAGCGCGATGGCAAGTGGCGCATCGCCTCCATCAAGTCGGGCAGCATCCACAAGCTGAACAGGCTGGGCTTTGAGCACTTCGCCGGGGCCCTGGCGGGCTACCAGAAAAAGCGCTGGCGATCGCGCAAGAAGATCCCCTCGCGCTATGACCTCGCCATCCTCTATGACCCTATCGATCCGCAGCCGCCCTCCAAGCTGGGCGCCCTGAAAAAATTCATCCGCGCCGGCCGCGAACTGGGCGTAAACGTGCAGCTCATCGAGCGCAAGGACTATGCGCGCCTGGCGGAATACGATGCCCTGCTCATCCGCGTGACCACGCGCATCAATCACTACACCTTCCGCTTCTCGAAAAAGGCCGAGAGCGAAGGCATGGTGGTGATCGACGACCCGCGCTCGATCCTGCGCTGCACCAACAAGGTGTACCTGGCGGAACTGCTGCGTGCCAACAAGGTGCCGGCGCCCAAGACCGTCATCGTCGGCAAGAACGACGTCAGCGCCGCCGAAGAGGCCATCGGCTTTCCCATGGTCATGAAGATCCCGGACGGTTCATTTTCGCAGGGCGTGTTCAAGGTGAACAACCGCGAGGAGATGATCGCCCGAGCGGAGCAGCTGTTTGAGCGCACCGAGTTGTTCCTCGCCCAGGAATTCCTCTACACCGAATTCGATTGGCGCATCGGCATTCTCAACCGCAAGCCGCTGTTCGCCTGCCAGTACTTCATGACCAAGAAGCACTGGCAGATCGTCCATTACGACGGTAAGGGCAAATTCACGGAAGGCGCCTTCAAGACCTGGCCTGTAGAAGAGGCTCCCAAGGAGGTGGTGGACGTGGCGCTCAAGGCCGCCAACCTCATCGGCGACGGGCTCTACGGGGTGGACGTGAAGCAGAACAAGGACGGCGTCTACGTCATCGAGGTGAACGACAACCCGAACATCGATGCCGGCATCGAGGACAAATACCTGGAAAACAGGCTTTATGAGGTCATCATCGGTGAATTCGTACGGCGTCTCGACCTGCGCCGCACCCGGGAGCGATGAGACCGGTCCCTGACGCGCTTGGGGGCCCGGCGGGCAGAAATACCGGGGTGTTCTTGACATCGCATCGCCGGTGCGTAAAATCTCGCCCCCTACGGCTACGTAGCTCAGCTGGTTAGAGCACAGCACTCATAATGCTGGGGTCCTCAGTTCGATTCTGAGCGTAGCCACCATTTTGAAACCCGCATCCCGCAAGGGGTGCGGGTTTTTTCGTCCCCGCGTAGGCGCACCTGCCTCAGTGGCTTTTGTGCTCTTCGCTCGGCCAATCCATCAGCACGAACAGCACGCCAGACAAAACGAAGGTGAGATGGATACCCACCTTCCATGCCAGCTCCACTTTGTCCGCTGCGGCCAGCTCGCCGCCACTTAGGTGCATAAACGACTTCAGCAGCTCGATGGCGGAGATCGCCACGACCTTCATCTTCAGGTCGGAAAAGTCCACGTGGCCCATCCACTCGGGGCGGTCTTCGTGGCCCGCTGTCGATCTTGGATACGAATTTCTCGTAACCGCTGAAGATGATGATGAGCAGCAGGTTGCCTATCAGCGCCATGTCGATGAGCGACAGGATGCCAGCGATGATCTCGCCTTCGCTCAGGCTCGTGATGTCACCCAGCCGGTGGAAGAACTCGCTTGCAAAAGTGACCAGCAAAAGCACGATGGCGCCAAGCAGCCGAGGTAAAACGGGGCGAGCAGCCACCGGCTGTTGAAGGCGATGTTTTCGAGCAGTTTCTCTAGGGTGTGCATGGTAGGGACAGGACGCCGGGGCGACGGAAAGCCGCTATTTCATCAATCGTCTACGGGCTGCGCCGATCTCCGCGCCATGGCCGCGGCTTTTTTGTCACCGGATTTTCGGCAGCGGCTATACTCTCCCTGCAGGCGGATCAGGGTCGTTGTAGAGAGCCCTCTTTCCTCCAATCGGCCGCGGTCCGCTGCAATCCCTAAGGTTTATTTTTTCGAGGTTTGCTTCAATGAGTGTCGGTACTGTGAAGTGGTTCAACGAGGCTAAGGGCTTTGGTTTCATTACTCCGTCCGAGGGTGGCGAGGACATCTTCGTGCACTTCTCCGCCATCAAGGGCGAAGGATTCAAGACCCTGCGCGAAGGCCAGAAGGTGACCTTCGAGGTGACCCGCGGACCCAAGGGGCTGCAGGCATCGAACGTCATGCCCGCGTAAGGGTGAGTGACTGCGAAAACCCTGCCCACCGGCAGGGTTTTCGTTTAAAGGATCCGGCGTGCCTTGCGCGGCTCGGCCGAGCCGCCTATCACCAGAATTTCCGCAACCACTTCTGCTTGACGCCGTGTGCGGTCAAGTGGCCGGCAAAGCTTTTGTCGACGCGCTGGATGTGGTCCATGAGCCAATCCTTGAGGAAATACAGCAGTTCCATGCCGACGCTCTGATCGCCGGCCTTGAACTGGGCGTGCAACAGTTCGACACGAACCACGATCTTGTCATGAATAGTCTTGTGTTGCTCGTAACCTTCGTAGGCGAACAGACGCATCAGGCACTCTTCCACGGAAAAGTGCACCCGGGTGTAACGCACCAGCTCGTCGAACACGTCCGCGATGGTGTCTTGGTTGTCCTTCCGGGCCAGGGCTTCGTATAGCTTGTTGATGAGCGAAACCAGGCATTTATGTTGTTCGTCAATCTCCTGAATATCGACGCTGAATTCATCGCTCCACGCAATCATCACAGCCATGACACCCCCCCATTCTGTCAATCCATGGCAACGGGGGGAGCCTAGCATTCGCCGCCTAGCGCGTCGGTTGATGCAGGTCAATGGCAGGCCCGATTTGCTGCCCGTGCCCACGGGGCATGTGGGCGAGGATTTTCCTGGCCGCACCGGGCGTCGCGACATGAAATGAAGCCGCTGGACAACCGTATGGGTTAACATCGCGCGGCATGTCCAGCGCCGAACTCGCCTCCCTTTCCCAACGCCTTGCCGATTGCCTCCTCGCCGACAGACGGGTCCTGTCGCGGCGCCTGGACGGGCTGCGCCGCCGCCTGGCGGAAGGCAAGCCGGTGGACCGCGGACTGGCCGATGTCGCCGCGGCCATCGCCGCCAGCGCCGCGCAGCTGGAGCGGCGCGGGGCGCAGGCGCCGCGCCCCAGCTACCCGGAAAATCTGCCCGTCTCTGCGCGCCGCGAGGAGATCGCCGCGGCCATCGCCCGCCACCAGGTGGTGGTGATCGCCGGCGAGACCGGTTCGGGCAAGACCACCCAGATCCCGAAGATCTGTCTGGAACTGGGCCGCGGGGTCGCCGGCCTCATCGGCCACACCCAGCCGCGGCGCATCGCCGCCCGCTCAGTGGCGGCGCGCGTGGCCGAGGAGCTGGGCACGCCGCTCGGGCAGACCGTCGGCTACAAGGTGCGCTTTTCCGATCACGTGTCCGGGCAGACCCTGGTCAAGCTGCTCACGGACGGCATGCTGCTCGCCGAAGTGCAGGGCGACCCGCTGCTCGACCAGTACGACACGCTGATCATCGACGAGGCCCACGAGCGCAGCCTCAACATCGATTTCCTGCTCGGCTATCTCAAGCGCCTGCTGCCGCGCCGCCCCGACCTCAAGCTCATCATCACCTCGGCCACCATCAACACCGAGAGCTTCTCGCGCTTCTTCGACGGCGCGCCGGTGATCGAAGTGTCGGGCCGCACCTGGCCGGTCGAGGTGCGCTATCGCCCGCTGGCCGGTGACGAGGACGAACGCGATCGCAGCCAGCTCGACGCCATCGTCGATGCGGTGGACGAGCTCGGCCGCATTGACCCGCTCGGCGACATCCTGGTGTTCCTCGCCGGCGAGCGCGAGATCCGCGAGACCGCCGAGGCGCTGCGCAAGCAACCGCTCCGGCACACGGAGATCCTGCCACTGTTCTCGCGCCTGTCCGCCACCGAACAGGACCGCGTGTTCAAACCGCACGGCGGCCGGCGCATCGTGCTCGCCACCAACGTGGCCGAGACCTCGCTCACCGTGCCCGGCATCCGCTTCGTCATCGACCCGGGCTTCGCGCGCTTCTCGCGCTATTCGCACCGCACCAAGGTGCAGCGCCTGCCCATCGAGCCCGTCGCCCAGGCCTCGGCCAATCAGCGCGCCGGCCGTTGCGGGCGCGTTGGCCCGGGCGTGTGCATCCGCCTCTATTCCGAAGAGGATTTCCTCGCCCGTCCCGCGTTCACCGAACCGGAGATCCTGCGCACCAATCTGGCCAGCGTGATCCTACAGATGGCTGCACTGCGCCTTGGCGACCCGCAGGACTTCCCGTTCATGGAGCCGCCCGACGGGCGCTACATCAACGATGGCTATCGCCTGTTGCAGGAACTGCAGGCGGTGGACGGGGAGCGCCGGGTCACCGACATCGGCCGGCGTCTCGCACGCCTGCCCGTGGACCCGCGGCTCGGCCGCATGCTGCTGGCCGCCGACCGGGAAGGCAGCCTGCGCGAGGTGATGATCATCGTCAGCGCGTTGTCGGTGCAGGACCCGCGCGAGCGCCCCATGGACGCCCAGCAGGCGGCGGACCAGGCGCACGCGCGATTCATGGAAGACGCCGACGAGGGCGAGAAGAAGGCGCCGCGTTCCGATTTTCTCGCCTTCGTGCGGTTGTGGGACTACTTCCACGCCCAGGCGCGCCACCTCTCCCAGAACAAGCTGCGCAAGCTGTGCAAGAGCGAGTTCCTGTCCTATGTGCGCCTGCGCGAATGGCACGAGATCCACGGCCAGCTGGCCGCGCTGGCCGAAGAGATGAAGCTGCGCGTGAACCAGGAACCGGCCGCCCATGCGGTGGTCCACCGCGCCGTGCTTACCGGCCTGCTCGGCCACGTGGCGGTGCGTGCGGAGATCGATGGGGACAAACCGCCCAAGGCGCGCCGGCGCGCGCCCGTTGACTACCTGGGCGCACGCAACCTCAAGCTCACCTTGTTTCCGGGCTCCGGACTCGCCAAGCATCCGCCCAAATGGATCATGGCCGCGGAACTGGTGGAGACCGCGCGCCTGTTCGCGCGCACCGTGGCCGGCATCGAACCCGAATGGATCGAACAGCTCGCCCCCCACCTGCTCAAGCGCAGCTGGTTCGAACCGCACTGGGAGAAGAAACCGGCGCGGGTGGCGGCCTATGAGCAGGCCACGCTGTATGGCCTCGTGGTGGTGGCGCGCCGGCGCGTCAACTACGGGCCCATCGACCCGAAGGTTGCCCGCGAGATCTTCATCCGCGAGGCGCTGGTGGCGGGTGAGCTGCGCACCCAGGCGGCGTTTTTCGCGCACAACCAGCACCTCATTGCCGAGGTGGAGGAGCTGGAGGCCAAGCGCCGCCGCCGCGACCTGCTGGTGGACGAGCAGTCCCTGTTCGAGTTCTACGACGCGCGCATCCCGGCCGGGGTCTACGATGGCGCCAGCTTCGAACACTGGCGCCGCGAGGCCGAGGCGCGCGAGCCGCGACTGCTGCATCTCACGCACGAGGCGCTCATGCGCCAAGCGGGCGAGGGCGTGGCCGCGGAACAGTTCCCGTCCGTACTGGACATGGATGGCGCGCCGCTCGCACTCAGTTACGTGTTTGCCCCGGGCGATGCAAACGATGGCGTCACGGCGAGCGTGCCGGTGGCCGCGCTGGCGCAGCTGGACGCGGCACGGCTCGAATGGCTGGTGCCTGGCCTGCGCGAGGAGAAGATCGCTGCACTCATCAAGACGCTGCCCAAGCACTTGCGCAGGAACTTCGTCCCGGCCCCCCACTTCGCGCGCGCGCTCATGGAACGCCTTGTGCCCGGGCGGCACTCGTTGCGCGATGCCATGGGCGACGAATTGCGGCGCATGACCGGCGTGGAAGTCCCGCGCGAGTCCTGGCAGCCCGAGGCGCTGCCGCCGCACCTCCGTTTCAATCTGCGGGTGGTGGACGACAAGGGCCACGAACTGGCGAGCGGGCGTGATCTCGAAGCCCTCAAGGCGAAGCTGGCGGGGAAGGTCCAGGCCGCCTTCGAGGCGGCGCCGTTCTCGGCCATGGAGCAGACAGGGCTCACCGCCTGGAGTTTCGGCAGCCTGGAACCGGTGGTCACACTGCCGCGCCAGGGCATCACCCTGCGCGCCTACCCGGCGCTCGTGGACGAAGGTGCGAGCGTGGCGCTGCGCTTCATGCAGGATGCCCATGAGGCCGAGTCGGCCACCCGCGAAGGCCTGCGCCGCCTGTTCATGCTGGCCCAGCCCGACAAGGTCAAGTACCTCAAGAAGTCCCTGCCGGGCTTGCAGACCATGTGCCTGCATTACGCCACCGTCGGGCGCTGCGACGATCTCAAGGACGACCTGGCGCGCGCCGCGTTCGACCTGTTCATGGCCGAGCCCTGGCCGCGCAACGTGGACGCATTCAACGCCCGGCTCGCCGACGGCAAATCACGCCTGATCGCCGATGCGACGTCCCTGGCCGCCCGCGTCGCCGAGGCGCTCGCGGAATTCCACGCTGTGGCGAGGCTGCTGGACAGTGACGCACCGCATCGCCGCCACGCGCACGATGAGGTCCGCGAGCAGATCGCCTGGTTGATCCGTCCGGGCTTCATCACGCACACCCCGCCCGCCTGGCGCATGCACCTGCCGCGCTACCTGAAAGCGGCACGCCTGCGTCTGGAGAAACTGGACCGTAATCCCACGCGCGACCGCCAATCGGGCGAGGATGTGGCGCGGCTGTGGCGGCCCGTGCGCGAACGCCTGGAGGCCGGTGCGCCGGTGCCGCAAGAGGTCATCGAATTCCGCTGGCTGATCGAAGAATTGCGTGTGTCGCTGTTCGCCCAGGAGTTGAAAACCATCATCCCCGTCTCGGCCGCGCGCCTCGAGAAGCGCTGGCGCGAGCTTGCCTGACGCGTCCCGGGCGGCAGCGGCAGGGCACTGCGCCAGAGGGCGGGTGTTTCGAAGGTTGAGACACCCGTCCAGTCCACCCCCTCCAGTCGAGGCACCGGGCCGAGGCGCCCGCCACATGGCCGGTCCACTGCCTCTCGACCATACTTCATACACCGTCCGGAACGGAGGCGCGCGCCATGAGCGACGAAGCCGGGGCAGTGAAGGAATTTTGTGCCCGCCTGGAAAAAGACCTGCACGTCAATCCCGCTCGCAATCCCGTCAGTGCCGAGGTCCATGGCGGTGTGCTTCACGTTACGGGTGAAGTGGAGGACATCGTCATCAAGCGTCGCGCCGTGCGACTGGCGGTGGACATGTTTGGGCAGGACGGCGTGCAGGACCACATTACCGTCCGCCCGGCCCAGGTGCGAGAGGACGGCGCCATCCGCGACTCGCTGCTGCAGTCGCTGCTGGACGAATCGGTGTTCCGGCGCTTCGGCATCAACGTGTGGTTCAAGGACGAGATGCACATGGTGCGGGATACCCGCCCGGACAGCGAAGGTCATCTGGACCTGGTTATCGAGGACGGCGTGGTCACCCTCTCGGGCGAGGTCTGGAGTCTTTCGCACCGGCGCATGGCCGAGCTGCTGGTGTGGTGGACGCCGGGCGTGCGAGGCGTCAGCAACCATATCGCCATCAACCCGCCCGAGGTGGATACGGACGACGACATCACCGACTCGGTACGCCTCGCCCTGGACAAGGATCCGTTGGTCCACAGCAGTCAGATCCACGTGACGACGCGGGACGGCCAAGTGACTCTGGAGGGGCTGGTCCCCCAGCCGGAGGAACGCCAGATGGCGGAACAGGACGTCTGGTACCTGGGCAGCGAGGTGAGCGCGGTGGAGAACCGCATCGAGGTCCGCCAGGCGCCGCTCGAAAGCGCCGGGAGCTGAGTCCCCGCGCCGGCGGCGCGGGGTCACAGACCGATGAGTTCCGCGTGCAGGCCGCGGGAGGTGACCTGGCGGAGGATGTCGCTGCTGCGCAGCGTCAGCGGGTCGTATGCGACCACCATCAGGTGCGGGGCGTGATCCGGGTTCCTGACCTCCGCTACACCGGGTAGCCAGCACAGCCATTCACGCACCTCCTGGCGCCGCCAGGGGTCGAGATTCTCGTCGATGTGGACCGTGACGTCTGCCTTCCCGGAAAGCATACCGCCTCCTCCGCGCGTTGTCGGCGCGCTGGAAATTCCAGGGTTTATCACCGAAACCCTAGCAAACTCCGTGCCCGCCGCAACCTCCCTCGGACGCCCGCGGCCGGTGTTTCCCATCCACCTGAAGTGGCTTTCCTAACATTTTGAAAATGCTTGACTATACTGCGGTTACGGGCGAGGTTGCCCGAACCATAAGGAGGGGGTATGGGGACCTCTCAGCTCGAACGGCTCATGCACATCATGGAGGCACCAGATCAGGAACTGGATCTGGCCGAGGCGGCGCTTCTCGTCGCCCAGGCGGAATACCCCGGCCTGAACGTGCCCGCCTACCTGGGACACATCACCCGGTTGGCGGCGAACGTGTGCCGGCGCCTGCCCAAGGAGCCGGGCGTCGGCGACGCGGTATTCGCCATGAACGCCTACCTGTTCGACGAGGAAGGCTATACGGGCAATGCCGGCGACCCGCACGACCCGCAGAACGTGCTCCTGAACCAGGTCCTCGATCTGCGGCGCGGCGGACCCATGGCCCTGTCCATCCTCTACGTGGCCGTGGGCCGCTGCCTGGGACTGCCCTTGCAGGCCATTGCCTTGCCCAACCACTTCCTGGTGAAACTCGCCATGGAGGAGGGCAGCATCATCCTCGACCCGTACGCGGGCGGCGTGGTGCTGGACGACCTGGCGCTGCGCGCGCTGTTGTCGCGGGTCTACGGCGAAGACGTGCCGCCTGACCTGGTGCCGTTGCTGACCAGCCCGGCCGCCAAGCGCGAGGTGGTCACGCGCATGCTGCGTGAGCTCAAGCAGGACTTCGTCCGCCAGCAGCGCTATGACAAGGCCCTGTGCATCAGCGACCTGCTGCTGCGCATCGCCCCCGAGATGGCCGACGAGGTACGGGAGCGGGCCTACCTGTACGAATGCCTGCAACACACCCGCGGTGCCCTGGACGACTACACCCATTACCTGGAATTGATGCCCCACGCCCGTGACGCCGCCGACGTGCGCCGCCGCATCGCCAGCCTGCGCGGGCGTCAGTTCCAGTTGCACTGACGGGGCGGCGAAGAAGGATTCAACACAGAGGCACAGAGTCACGGAGAACGCAGAGGTAATGAAGTGCGTTCGGTGTCCGTTTCAGGGCATACGGCTGGTCATCGGCACAAGAAGCTTTTCTCTGTGGCTGGGGAATCCCCCCACGAAAATTCGATATCCCGCGTCCTTGTTTCATTCCCGAGAAATTGCCAACGACGTAGGTCACGTTGACGCGCAGCGTCTACGTGACAGCGCGCGGTTATGTCACGTAGCTTCGCAACGTGACCTACGACACGTGGAATGTGGGTTCTTTCGCAATCGATCAGTTAGCTTTGGTCGTGGGGAGCCCTCACCCTCCGTGGTCTCTGTGACTCTGTGACTCTGTGACTCTGTGTTGAATTCTTGTGTCTCTTGAAACTCCCCTCCGGGCGCGCTTCCGGCGTACCCTTGGGCATGGCCGACCTGCTCATCAACAGCTTCGTGGTTTTCTTCGTGGTCATCGACCCCATCGGGCTCGCGGCCATTTTCGCGGCCCTTACGCGCGGCTACACGACGCACCAGCGACGTCGGGCGGCGCTGCGCGGCGTGGCGCTTTCCACCGTGATTTTGGTGTTTTTCTTCTTCGCGGGTGACTGGTTCCTGCGCGCCATGGGCATCGAGGTGGCGGCGTTCCGCATGGCCGGCGGTCTGCTGCTGCTGCTGTTGTCCATCGACATGGTGTTCGCGCGCCAGTCGGGCCTGCGTTCCACGACCTCCGGCGAGGTGGCGGAGGCGGAAGTGCGCGAGGACATTTCCGTGTTCCCGCTGGCCTTCCCGCTTATCGCCGGGCCCGGCGCACTCACCACGGTGTTGCTGATGACGGCGCAGCCCGGCGGTGTGGCCGTATCCAGCCTGATGCTCGGCATCATCCTGCTGGTGCTCGCCATTACCTGGGTGATGCTGCTGTTTGCCGAACAGCTCTACCACGTGCTGGGCGAGACCGGCACCAACATGGTGAGCCGCGTGCTGGGCGTGGTGTTGGCGGCGCTGGCGGTGCAGTTCATGGTGGACGGCGCCAAGGCGACCTTCTGGTAGGGGGCCGGGAAAGAATTTCAACGCAGAGGCGCGGGGGACGCAAAGGTCGCAAAGGATTTATTATTTCATCACTCCAGCGAAAGCCGGGGTCCAGTGCGTGAAGCCTCGATTCCGGCTTGTGCTTGCGCCGGAATGATGAATCCTGAACCTGCCTATTCTTTGCGTCCTTTGCGCCTTTGCGCCTTTGCGTTGGGCTGTTTGCCTTCTCTCCCTTTCATCAGCGCAGTAACGGCAGCAGCACGGACCAGACGTTGTCGAGCATGGCGGGCTGCGCCGCGGGCGCGGCATGGATGCGATCGTCCTGCATGAGCGCCGCGTTGTCGTCCACGCCGCGCAGCAGATAAGGCACCAGCGGGATGCCCCGCTGGCGCGCCACCTCGCGGAAGGCCTCCTCGAAGCGGCGGGCGTAGGCGGGTCCGTAGTTGGGCGGCATGCGCAGGCCCGCCAGCAGCACGTTCACCCGGGCGGCACGGGCGGCGTCCACCATGGCGAGGAGGTTGGCCTGCATCTGCTCGATGGGCAGACCGCGCAGGCCGTCGTTGCCGCCGAGGGCGATGATGACCAGGTCCGGGTTCTGGGTCGCGAGCAGCGATTGCAGGCGCGTCAAACCACCGCCCGTGGTCTCGCCGCTCACGCTGGCATTGACCACGCGCCAGTCGTAACCCTCGCGCTGGAGGCGCTTGGCCAGCAGGCGCACCCAGCCCTGGCTGACGTCCATGCCGTAGGCGGAGCTGAGGCTGTCACCCAGTACCACCAGCGTGCGGGGCGCCGCGGCGGGCGCGGCCGCGTACAATAGCAGCCCGAATACGAGAATCAGGATTTGAAAGGAACGTGCCGGCATGACGGCCATTGTGGAAGCGCGCGGGCTCACCAAGCAAGTCTCCAGTCCGGAAGGGACGCTCACCATTCTCGACGACGTGACGCTGGCCATCGAGGCGGGCGAGGCGGTCGCCATCGTCGGCGCCTCGGGTTCGGGCAAGTCCACCCTGCTGGGCCTGCTCGCCGGCCTCGATCTGCCGAGCGCCGGCCGGGTGATCCTGAGCGGTAACGACCTTGCGCAGCTCGACGAGGACGGCCGCGCCGCGCTGCGCGCCCGCACCCTGGGCTTCGTGTTCCAGTCCTTCCAGCTGCTGCCCAGCCTCACCGCCCTGGAGAACGTCATGCTGCCGCTGGAGCTGGCCGGCGCCGCCCACGCGCGCAGCGAGGCGCGGGCCCTGCTCGAACGGGTGGGCCTGGCAGCGCGCGCCGGCCACTATCCCAACCAGCTCTCCGGCGGCGAGCAGCAGCGCGTTGCCATCGCCCGCGCTTTCGCCACCGGGCCGAAGCTGCTGCTCGCCGACGAACCCACCGGCAACCTGGATACCCGCACCGGCGCGCGCATCATCGACCTGCTGTTCGAGCTCAACGCCGAGCACGGCACCACCCTGGCGCTGGTGACCCACGACGCGCACCTGGCCGCGCGCTGCGGCCGCCAGCTGGTGCTCGAAGCGGGCTGCCTGGCATGAGCGGCCATCCCGCGGCCTTTTCCCTGCGCATGCTGCGGCGCAGCCTGCGCGCCGGCGAGTTGCGGGTGCTGCTCGCGGCCCTGGTGATCGCCGTGGCGAGCGTGACCTCGGTGGGCTTTTTCACCGATCGGGTGCGCGGCGCCATGGATCAGCAGGCCAGTGAGATGCTTGCGGCGGATCGGGTGGTGGAAAGCAACCGCCCGCTGCGGCCCGCCTGGCGCGCCGCCGCCGGTGCGGCCGGGCTCGCCCAGGCGGAGACCTGGGCCTTCCGCTCCGTGGTGATGGTGGGCGACCGCCTGGAATTGGCCGAGGTGAAGGCGGTGGATGCGGGTTATCCGCTGCGCGGCGCCCTGCGCATCGCCGACACCGCCTTCGGCAGCGAACGTGTGCCGGAGGGCCCGCCCGCCGCGGGCACGGCCTGGGTGGAACCGCGGTTATTGCAGGCGCTCGGCCTGCGCGTGGGCGACTCGCTGCTGCTCGGCGAACTGTCGCTCACGGTGGCCGCGGTGCTGGCCTATGAGCCGGATCGCGGCGGCGAGGTGTTCAACATCGCCCCGCGCCTGCTCATGAACCTGGCCGACGTACCGGCCACCCGGCTCATCCAGACCGGCAGCCTGGTGAACTACCGCCTGCTGCTGGCGGGCGAGCCCCAGGCCCTGGCGCGCTTCCAGGAACGGGTGCAGCCGACCCTCGGCCCGGCCGATCGCCTGCTCGGCGTGCGCGATGCGCGGCCCGAACTGCGTGCGGCGCTGGAACGCGCGGAGCGCTATCTGGGCCTCGCCGCGCTGGTGAGCGTGATGCTGGCCAGCGTGGCGGTGGCCACCGCCGCCCACCGCTATGCGCGGCGGGAACTGGACGGTGCGGCCGTCATGCGCTGCCTGGGGGCCTCGCAGGGTTTCCTCACCACCGCCTTCGGCCTGCAGTTGGCCTGGCTTGCCCTCGCGGGCGCGCTGCTCGGCATCGCGGTCGGCTACGGCGCCCAGGCGCTCATGGTCGGCCTGTTCGGCGGCCTGTTCGCCGCCCACCTGCCCCCGCCGTCGCCCCTGCCCGCCCTGTTCGGCCTGGTGACGGCGCTGGTCACCCTGGCCGGCTTTGCCCTGCCGCCGCTGCTGGCGGTGCGCCAGGTGCCGCCGCTGCGCGTGCTGCGCCGCGACCTGCTGCCGCTGCCGCCCCGAGCCCACGTGGTGTACGGCGCGGCCCTCGCCGCCCTGGCCGGGCTCATGCTGTGGCAGTCACGCGACCCGGCGCTGGCCGCCGTGGTGCTCGGCGGTGCACTGGTCACGGTCGGTGTGCTCGCCCTGGCTGCGTGGACCCTGGTCGCCGCGTTGCGCGGCCTGCGCCAGGCCGGCAGCGTGTCCTGGCGCTTCGGCCTCGCCGCCTTGACGCGGCGCGCGCGCAGCACGGTGGCGCAGGTGGTGGCGTTCGGTGTCGGCATCATGGTGCTGCTGGTGCTTACCCTGGTGCGCACCGATCTCATGAACGAGTGGCGCGCACGCCTGCCGCCCGATGCGCCCAATCATTTCCTGGTGAACGTGCAGCCCGACCAGCTCGCCGAGCTGCGCGGCTTTTTCCGCGCCCGCGGCCTCGCCGAGCCCGGGCTGTACCCCATGGTGCGCGGCCGCCTGGTGGCCATCAACGAGCGCGAGGTGAGCGCCGCCGATTACCAGGACTCGCGCGCGCAGCGCCTGGTGCGGCGTGAGTTCAACCTGTCGTGGAACGCGCGCTTGCCCGAGGGCAACCAGCTCTCGGGCGGGCGCTGGTGGAGCGGCGCGGCCGGTGGCGAGTGGTCGGTGGAGCAGGGGCTGGCCGAGACCCTCGGCATCGGGCTCGGCGATCGGCTGGTGTTCAGCGTGGCCGGCCAGCGCGTCGACGGGCGCGTGAGCAGTCTGCGCACTGTGGCGTGGGATTCCTTCAACGTGAATTTCTTCGTGCTCGGTCCGCCCGGCGTGCTGGAGGCTTATCCGGCCAGTTACATCACCAGCTTCCACCTGGCGCCCGAGGCCAAGCCGTTGCTCGCCGAGCTGGTGCGCCAGTTTCCGAACGTCACGGTCATCGACGTGGATGCGCTCATGGAGCGGGTGCGCGACATCATGGACCGGGTGAGCCACGCCGTGGAGTTCGTGTTCGCCTTCACCCTGGCGGCGGGCCTGGCGGTGCTGTTCGCCGCGGTGCAGGCCAGCCGCGAGGAGCGCCTGCGCGAGGCGGCGGTGTTGCGCACCCTGGGGGCGCGCCGCCGGCACATCCTCGGCGCGCTGGTGGTGGAATTTGCGGTGCTGGGCGCCCTGGCCGGCCTGCTCGCGGCGACGGCGGCCGCGGGACTCGGTGCGGTGCTCGCCAGCGTGGTGTTCGATTTCGGATATGACCTTAATGGTTGGGTGTGGCTGGTCGGCGCCGTGGGCGGCGCATTGGGGGTGGGCGTGGCGGGCCTCGCCGGCACCCATCGCGTGCTCGTGCAGCCACCCCTGTGGACCCTGCGCCGGGTATAAGGGAGCCCCATGCTGAAGACCGAGGACATCGAAGACTTCTTTCTGCGTGGCGCCTGGCAGGTGGAGCTGTCCAGCCTGAGTCCCGTGCGCCGTTTCCTGGTGCAGAGCGCGCGAGTGCTGTTCGTGCTGGGGCGCGAGTTGCTGCAGGGCGACCTGACGCTGCGCGCCATGAGCCTCGTCTACACCACCTTGCTCTCCATGGTGCCGTTGCTGGCGGTGAGCTTCTCGGTGCTCAAGGCCTTCGGCGTGCACAACCAGATCGCGCCGCTGCTCAACCAGTTCCTGGCGCCGCTCGGGCCCAAGGGCATCGAGCTGTCGCAGAACATCATCGGCTTCGTGGAGAACGTACGGGTCGGCCTGCTGGGCGTGATCGGTTTTTTGTTCCTGTTCTACACCGTCATCACGCTGATCCAGAAGACCGAGGAGGCCTTCAATTTCGTCTGGCGCGTGCGCAATCCGCGGCCGTTCTCGCGCCGCTTCAGCGATTACCTGAGTGTGATCCTGGTCGGGCCGGTACTGGTGTTCTCGGCCATCGGCCTCACGGCCTCGGTGATGAACTTCTCCGTGGTGCAGTGGCTGCTGACCCACGAAACCTTCGGACCCATCATCTTGAGCTTCGGGCGATTGCTGCCGTACGTCATCGTCATCGGCGCGTTTTCGTTCATCTACGTATTCATCCCCAACACGCGCGTGCGCTGGCGTTCCGCACTGGTGGGCGGTGTGGTGGCGGGCATCCTGTGGCAGACCAGCGGTTATCTGTTCGCCTCCTTCGCCGCCGGCTCGACGCAGAACGTCATCTATTCGGGTTTCGCCATCGTGCTGCTGTTCATGCTCTGGCTGTATCTCAGCTGGTTCATCCTGCTGTTCGGTTCGCAGGTGGCGTATTTCCACCAGCATCCGCAGCAGATCCGGCTGGGGCGCGGGCGCTTCGAATTGAGCGGGCGGCTCACGGAGCAGGCCGGGCTCACCATCATGTACCTGGTCACCGAGCGCTACATGCACGGCGGTGAACCGTGGTCGGTGGATGCCCTGGTGGCCCGCCTCAAGCTGCCGGGCGACGCGGTGGATGATGTGCTGCGGGTTTTGCTGCGTCACCAGCTGCTGGTCTGTGCCGGGCCCGTGGACAATCCCTTCTATGTCCCGGGCCGGGACCCCGACACCATCGACACGCGGGAAATCCTGCACGCCCTGCGCAGCGCGGGCGAGGACGAATATGCGGCGGAGTCGTTCCGGCTGGATGTGAGCGCCGTGAATGACCTGTTGCAGGAGGCTGCCGATGCGGCCGAACCGACGCTTGCCGGGTGCAGCATCAAGGACCTGGTGCACCGCGGTTCGGCCGCGGGAATTCCGTTCGCTGGCCCGACGGCGCCCTGATCAGGCGACGGGGTCGTCCGGCGCCTCCGCGGCGCGGCGCGGTCCCACGCGGCGATCGCCGGGGGCGCGCGTGTCCATGAAGATCGGTGCCGCCCGCGTGCGCCGCTCCTGCTGCCGGCGGTCATCCGTGCGGCGTGTCTCGTGGCGTGTGTCCTTGCGTCTGGCCATGCCGTCCTCCCCACTAAGCTTCGATGCCCCTGCACGGCCCTGCAAGGCCTTGCCGCGCGGCGGGCGTGGCCTTACCCTGCGCCCATAACGACAGCGTGGTTGCTTGCCATAAAAAAGCCCCGGCCGGTGGCGATGGTGGCACAGAAGCGGCACCCCGGCCGCGAGACGCATTGCTGATTTTTGCGCGGTGAGCCGCGCTTTGTGCAAAGGATTCCAATCGTGTTGAGTTCGCTGGGTGCGTTCCTTGGTGGTGCGGGCCTGTTCGTGCTCGGCATGCGCATGCTGACCGACGGTCTCAAGCTCGCGGCGGGCGAGACATTGCGCCGGGTCCTGGCCAATGCCACGCGCACGCGCATGCACGGGCTGGTGTCCGGCTTTCTCATCACCGCCCTGGTGCAATCCTCCACCACGGTCACGGTGGCGGTGCTCGGCTTCATCAACGCCGGCATGATCAAGCTCGGTCAGGTGGTGACGCTGATCTATGGCGCCAATGTGGGTTCCACCGTGACCGCCTGGCTGGTGGCGCTGGTCGGCTTCAAGATCGATATCGCCGCCATGGCCATGCCGCTGGTAGGCATCGGTATGGGCATGGCGCTGACCACGGGGCGCCGCGCGGCCCTTGGCCAGGCGCTCGCCGGTTTCGGGGTGTTCTTCATCGGTATCGGTGTGCTCACGGAGAGTTTCGATGCCCTCGGCAAGGACCTGCCCATGGAGGCCTTTGCGGCCAGCGGGCCGTGGGCGATCCCGGCGTTCTTGTTGGTGGGCTTCGCCCTCACGGTGTTGATGCAGACCTCCAGCGCCCCCCTGGCCATCGTGCTGACCGCCGCCGCGGGCGGCCTGCTGCCGTTTACCAATGCCGCCGCCGCGGTGATCGGCGCTAATATGGGCACCACCTCCACCGCCGTGCTCGCCGCCATCGGTGGAACCGCCAACACCAAGCGTGCGGCGGCCATCCACGTGGCATTCAATTTCATCACCGCTGGCGTCGCCCTGCTGTTGCTGCCGGTGCTGATCGCATTGATGGACGGTCTGGCGCGCGTGGCGGGTGATGGCGATGTGGCCACTGAACTGGCGTTGTTCCATAGCATCTTCAACGTGCTCGGTGTGGTCGTGCTTTGGCCGATCACGACGCGTTTGGTGCAGGTGGTCGAAGCCCGTTTCGGTGCGGCCGAGGCCGATGCGGCCACGCCGCGCCACCTGGACCGCAACGTGGTCGCGACACCCGCGCTGGCCATGGATGCCCTCGCCCTGGAACTGGCGCGTACGGGCACCATCGCGCGCGGCATGGCGCGCGGGGCGCTCAGCGCCGAAGTGGCGCCGGTGGGGAACCTGGACGCGGACAAGGCGACCATCGACAGCCTGGTGGAGGCCATGGGTGATTTCGGCGCCCAAGTGGTGGCGGCGAACCAGCCGGCCGAAGTGGTCGAGGCCCTGCCCGACGCGTTGCGCGTGGCGCGCTATTACACCACCGTCGGCGAACTCTCCGTGAAGATCTCCACCCTGCGGCCTAAGCTCGCGCCCATCGCCGATCCGGCACTGGCCGCGCGCCTCGCGGCGTTCCGCGCCCTTTGCGTGCGGCTGGTGAACCTGTCGGACCCGTCCGCCGCGGATTACAACGCCGATTTGGCCGCACAGACCCTCGCGCAAATGGAGGCGGACTATCAGGCACTGAAAGCGACGGTCCTGCGCATGGGTGCGGCCGGCACGCTGCCCGTACGCGAGATGGTCGCGGAACTGGATGTGCTGAGCATGAGCCGGCGCCTCATCGAACAGACCGTCAAGGTGGCCACGTACCTATCCAACCTGTTGCACCTGGCCGATCGGTTCCGGCCGGCCGTGGAAGTCCCGGCCGAGCAGGGCTGATTCACCGGTCCGACGGCATTCATCCCGGTATATCTCTTTTGGGTATAAGCCGTTCATTGCCCGTGGGCGATAGCTAACTACGCTTATCGTGTTTCCTGATGGGAGGTCCGTTCATGTCCACGTCCCGAGGCAGCACGTCGCATGCATTCACGCCCTTCGGCATCCGTCCCGCCGACGAGGCGCTGCCTGGCCTGGTGTCCGGAACGTTCAATCTGCTCGAGGCACCGGAGGCCACCGCCGCGGACGTGGCGCTGGCCCACTTTCTCCACCAGACCTTGAAACGCGGCGCGCGCGCGGCGCTGGTGACGCTCGACAGCCCCGAATGGCGTCTCGCGCAGTTCGCCCGCTATGGCTTCGATTTCGCCGATGCGCTGGAAGATGATCGTCTCGCCTATGTGTATTACCGCCCGACCCTGAGCCGTTACCTGGGCACCGGGGCCGACTATGGCTCGCTGTTCGTTGAACTGCGCCGGCTGGCGGGACCGGTGGAGCGGGTGGGCTTTCTGAATCCGGAGATCATGTTCGATCTCGGTACGGATGCCCTGGCGACAGACTCGGTGAAGCGCTTTGTGACCGGTGCCGACAAGCTGGGTGGAACGGCGCTCGGCGTTTGCGTGCCCGACGCGACACAAAGCCAGGCACGCCTGCGCAAGGCCGGTGCGCGGCTGTTCGCCGGCGCCTTTGCGCTGCGGCGCGGCAGTTCGCATGCGGCAGACGACTACGTGCTCGAATCGGTACGGGACAAGGTGCCGGGCGTGAATCTGGTCCTGCAGAAGGGGCGCGGTTATGTGGCCGATGCGCACGTCGCCTGACTCGCCACCCTCATGCCATCGCGGACTGAATCCCCAGCACTACCAATCCGGTAACCGCAATCACCGCGAAGGCAGTTCCGACGGCGCGTCCCATGGCGCGGCCGCCGATCACCCCGACCAGCACGCCCTTGGCGACGGAGTTGCTGATGGCGGCGAAGACGATGCCATGTAACGCGGTGGTTTCGTCGAGGCCGCCGCTGGCGAGTTGCGCGAGGGACAGCGTGATCGCGTCCACGTCCGCTGCACCGGACAACAGCGCCAGCGCATAGATGCCGCGCTCGCCGAACCATTCCACCGCCGCCCTCGATGCCAGCATCAGGACCGCCAGCAGTCCGGCAAACTTCAAGGCCGGCCGCAGTTCGAACGGATTGGGCAAGGCGATGTGCTGCGCGCCGGCATCATCCTGTTTGTCGCCCTTGCGCCAAAGCCAGAACGCGGCCCCTGCCGCAGCCGCGGCCATCGCGAGTACCACCGGCAGCAGGCGCAGCAACAGCGATGGATTGACCACACCGACTTCCAGCAGGATGCGCGGGAACATGGTGGTGGAGGCGAGCACCACGCCCGCCGCGAGCACGGTGTGCGTGCCCACCTGATCGCGCGCGAGGCGCGCGAAACTCAGCGCCAGCGCGGTGGAGGAGGCGAGGCCGCCGATGAGTCCCGTGAGCATGGCGCCGAAGCGCTGGCCGGCCAGTTTCATCGCGAAGTAACCGATGAAGCCAATGCCCGTGATGAGCACCACGAACCACCACAGCCGAAACGGATTGAGCGCCTGCCACGGACCGAAACCTTGATCGGGCAACACCGGCAGCAACACGAAACTGATCAGCACGAGCTTCAAGGTAGCGACCAGCTCGTGCTTTTCGATGGTGGTAAGCCACGTGTGGATCTCGTGTTTGAGGCCGAGCAGCATGGCCGTGACTGCGGCCACTGCGACGCTGGCGGCGGGGTGGCCGGCAGCGGCCGTGGCGCCGAGCACAAAGGTCAGCAGCGAGGCTACCGAGGTGGTGATGCCGTAGTCATGCAGGGGCGCGGAGCGCAGCATCTGAGCGCCGACCACCAGCGCAGCAAAACCGAGGAACGTGAATCCCAGCACGCCCGCGCCGTAGGTCTCGGCGAGCACGGCGGCGAGGGCGCCCGAGAGGCTGATGAGCGGAAAGGTGCGGATGCCCGCCACACGTTGGCCTTCGGAGGCGTCGCGCCCGCGCCAGCCGCGCTCGAGGCCGATGAGCAGGCCGATGCCGAGGGCGACGGCGAGATTCAGGAACAGATCCATAGCAGGCCTGACAGAATGGAATATGGGCTAGCATAAGCGCCCCCGCAGCAACGAGAGAACCACTGTGTCGAGGAAATGGCTGCGCGTGCTCTGGCAGACCCTGGCGGTGATCGCCGTGGTGATGGCCGTGGGATTTTGGCAGACGCGCAATCTGGCGAGCGGCATGGCCCCGCCGCTGGCCGGCCTGGACGTGCATGGCGAACGGCTGGAGCTGAGCGCGTGGCGTGGCCGGCCGGTGCTGGTGCACTTCTGGGCCACCTGGTGCCCGGTGTGCGCCCTGGAAGACGACGCCATCCAGGCCATCGCCGGCGACTGGCCCGTGCTCACCGTGGCCATGCAGTCCGGTGAGGCCCGCGAGATCGCCGCGCACCTGCACGAAAACAACCTCAGCTTCCCCGTGCTGGTGGATGGCAGCGGCGAACTGTCGGCCCGCTTCGGCGTGCGCGCCGTGCCCACCACCTTCGTCATCGACGGCGAGGGCCGCATCCGCTTCCGTGAGGTGGGCTATACGACGTCCTGGGGATTGCGCCTGCGACTGTGGCTGGCCGGGGAGCGCTGAGCGCCGCCGCTATCGAGCGCGAGGACCAGCGCCGGACCAGCGTGTCGTTGCGCCTGCGCCGCCAACCGACCACCATCGCGGGCGCCCTGCCCTCCGGCGCCGCCGCCAGGCGGTACAGACGCAGGATGTCGCCGGGGTCGTTCTGACCATCGCCGTCCAGGGTGGCGACCCAGGGCGCCCGGGCCGCGCGGACGCCTCTCAGCATCGCCGTGCTCTGGCCGCAGTTCTGCGCATGCTGCACTACACGAAGCCGCGGGTGACGGCGCCGCGCCTCGGCGAGCCGGGCTCGCCGTTCCATCGGTGCTCGTTGCAGACTCATTCGATGGCCAGCAGGTTCTTTACGAGGCGGGCGCCCCCTTCGTAAGCCTCCTGAGTGGCGAGCGCCGCCTGCATGGGCGTGGCGACGCGGCCGGTGAGGGTGGCCACGCCGCGGTTTACCGACAGGTGGATACCCTGCGCGTCGATGAAGGCGCTCCATTGCAGCTGACTGGCGACGGCTTCGTGAATGGCGGCGTCCTGGTCGGTGGTGGTCTTGTCTGCGGGCAGCGAGGTCTGGGTGACGATGAACGGTGCACCCACGTAGGGCTTGTCACTCACGAAGGGGGCGCGCGGTCCGGCACGCAGCTGGTTGTGCACCGCGCCGATGCCCGGTACGGCGGCGACCACCGCCTCGGCGTGCTGGCGCTGCCAGGGCGTCGCGGTGGTGCCGGTGAGCACCGCGATGTCCTTGTTCACGGTGACCGCCATGGGCTGGTCGCCCACCAACGGATCGGCGCGCAGTGCCGCGAGGGCACGGGCCGCGAGCGCTCGCCCACCGACGTCGGTGGTGGTCACCGTGACGTGTTCGTGTACGCGTCTCACCCCGCGCACGTAGCGCGCCACGCGCGCGGCGAGCTGCTTTTCGGCCAGGGTCGGCGCGGTTCCCGCCAGCTTCACCTCGCCGGACTGCACCCGTACCGCCAGCCGATGCGCATGCAAGCGGGGATCGGCGGCGAGCGCCTCGCGTACCGCCTGCTCGATGGCGGCATCCGGCGGCGGCTCTGCCGTGGCGCGTGTGCGCACGCCGCCCGACACGACCAGCGCCGAGGTATCCACTTCCGCTGCGCCGGCCCGCGCGGCGAGCGCACGGGCACGGCGGCGTTCCGCGGCGCTGTTCACCTCGCCGGTCAACGTCGCCCGGCTGCCGCTCGCCGTCACCTGCACGCGGTCGCCTTCCAGCAGGCCGTCGAAGGCAATGGCGCGATACAGCGCGTCGACCAGCGGTGCATCCGCGCGCGCGCCGCCGGGGGCGATGCTCATGCGGTTTTGCACTTCGCGCACGCCCATCAATCCCGCGACCACCTCGTCGGCCCAGTCACGCATGGCTGGCGAGCCAGCGACTCCCTCCAGTTGCACGCGCCCGTTTTCGACCTGGACGGTGACGTCCGTGAGTGCCAGCCCCGGCACGGCCGCCAGCGCTCGGTGTGCTCCCGCGGCAAGCTCGAGATCAGGCACGTGCGAGGGCGGCATGACGGCAATGCGGTTCACCACATGCCGCACACCGCGCACCGTTTCGGCGGCGCGTTCGGCGCGGCGCTGCCACAGCAGGCGGTCCACCGTACCGCCCAGGGTTACCTCACCGTGGCGGCTGATGGCGTAGAGGTCGGCATCCTGCAGCACCGGATCGGCGCGCAGCTCGCGTTCGACTGCCCGGCTGAGTTCCTCGGGCGGCACCGTGTCGGCCGGGGCGGCGGCGAGGGTTCCGAACCATCCCAGGGCCATGAGCAGGACGATCACGACAACCCCGTCACCCGCCGTGAGCAAGGGCGCCAGCCGCAGGGCGGAACGTGTGAGGAGATTCATGGGCGTCGATCCTTCGACGAGGCAAGAGTCCGTCCTCAGCAAAACCTAGTGTACTGTTTCACTCTTGGCGACACGCCCGGCGAGTGCTGCGGCCGGCTGCAAGGCACGCGCGCCGCGGGCATCGGGAACAACAGCAAAGGTTTGTGGAGCCGTTATGGATGATGTGGTTACCTCGCCTTTCGCCGCCGGTGTGCTGGCGAGTTTGATCGCCGGCCTCGCCACAGGCGCGGGCGCGCTGCCGATCTTTCTGTTGCGTGACATCCGTGCGCGCGTGCAGGACATGATGCTCGGCTTTGGTGCCGGCGTGATGCTGGCGGCGGCGTTTTTCTCGCTGCTCAATCCAGCGCTGGCCGAAGGCATGGCGCGCTTCGGGGCGGCGCCGCTCGCTGTGACGGTGGTGATCGCCGGTTTTCTTTGCGGCGGCCTGGTGTTTTACGGTGCCGATCGCTGGCTTCCGCACGAGCACTTCATCGCCGGCCCCGAGGGTGCCGATCCACACAAATTGCGCCGTATCTGGCTGTTCGTCATCGCCATCACCATCCACAACTTCCCGGAAGGACTTTCAGTAGGCGTGGGTTTCGCCGGCGGCAACACGGGCAGTGGGCTGGCGCTCGCCATCGGCATCGGCCTGCAAAACATGCCGGAGGGCCTGGTGGTCGCGCTGGCCCTGGCCGCGGAAGGCTACCGGCGCGGGCAGGCCTTTCTGGTCGCGTTGCTGACCGGCCTAGTGGAACCGGTGGGCGGCCTGCTGGGCGCGGGCGTGGTGACGGTGGCAGGCATGCTGCTGCCGTGGATGCTGGCGCTGGCCGCCGGCGCGATGATCTACGTCATCAGCGACGAGATCATCCCGGAGACCCACCGCAAGGGATTTCAGAAGGAAGCCACCGGCGGTGTCATGGTCGGCTTCGTGGTGATGATGTTCCTGGATGTGGTGCTGGCGCAGTGATTGAAATCTGCATGGGATGACGCGGAGGACGCGGAGAGTTGAAAGATGAGGGGCCTCGCGTGTCTGCGGCGCGTTGGACCATCACGGTTTTGCCACGTGACCTTGAGCGGGGGCGTGGTCCACGCGAAGCCATGTGACGTTCATTCGTGGATGTTTTTCTCCGCGCCTCCGCGTCCTCCGCGTTGTCAGGTCAACGGCTTTTTTTTCCGGCGCGGCTGATAGCTGACGACGCTCTTCATCATATCGGGATAGGGCAGGCGGTCGGGGTCGCCGAAGCGGGCGAGGGCGCGCTCGAGCAGGGCGTGGATGTCGATGACCGGGGCCGCGTCGGCCATGGCCTGGGCCAGGCCGCGCAGGCCGCCGCATTGCACCTTGATCTCCTTGCCATGGGGCAGCTTGTCGCTCACGTGGGTGAGCCTGAGCGCGAAAAGCGCCTTGCTGCGCCAGGCCGGGATGAAAGTCGCGCATCGGCTGTAGGCGGCAGGGGACAGACAGGTGACGGCCTCACGCTCGGCGATGAGCACCTTCTGCGCACGCGAACATTGCGCGCAACGGGTGAGCAAGGCCTTGCCGAACGGGCAAGGACGCTCGTTCACGTCGTGGTAGGCGATCTTGAATTCGTTCTCGTCCATCACTGACTCGCGCGTTTCACCGGCGCCGCATATTACCAGAGTGTATCACTAGGGAATAGGGCCTTAACCGATGACAACGCGGAGGACGCGGAGGCGCGGAGGACGCAGAGAAGAATTATCCCGGGTGAATCTTCTGCTATTTACCTCGTCCCGCGCCTCGTGGCCTGCGTGGCCTCCGTGGTTCTTGCTTTTCCCGATCCATCACCACCGCCGCCGCCTCGACGAGGAGGACTGGTAGCCGCTTTCCGCACACGAGCCGCGGATACACAAATCAATCCTTCGCGTCCTCCGCGCCTCCGCGACCTCCGCGTTTACCTTCACTTCTTGAGCTTGTTGAGCAGCGGCTCGATGAGGTCCATGGGCAGCGGGAAGACGATGGTGGAATTCTTCTCGCCGGCGATGTCGGTGAGGGTTTGCAGGTAGCGCAGCTGCATGGCCTGGGGTTGTTGCACCAGCACCTTGGCCGCCTCCAGCAGTTTCTGTGACGCCTGCAGCTCGCCCTCGGCGTGGATCACCTTGGCGCGGCGCACGCGCTCGGCCTCGGCCTGTTTGGCGATGGCGCGCACCATGGATTCGTCGAGGTCCACGTGCTTGATCTCCACGTTGGAGACCTTGATGCCCCAGGCGTCGGTCTGTTCGTCGAGGATGTTCTGGATGTCCGTGTTGAGCTTGTCGCGTTCGGCCAGCATCTCGTCCAGCTCGTGCTGGCCGAGCACGGAGCGAAGCGTGGTCTGGGCCAATTGCGAGGTGGCCTCGAAGAAGTTCTCCACCTGGATGATGGCGCGTTCGGCGTCCACCACCCGAAAGTAGATGACGGCGTTCACCTTCACCGAGACGTTGTCGCGGGAGATCACGTCCTGGGTGGGCACGTCCATGACGATGGTGCGCAGGTCCACGCGCACCATCTGCTGGATGCCCGGGATGAGGATGATGAGGCCAGGGCCCTTCACCGCGTAGAACCGCCCGAGCATGAACACCACGCCGCGCTCGTATTCGCGCAGGATGCGGATCGCGCTCATCACCAGCACGACCAGAAAACCGATCAGCAGGATTCCGAAATAACTCAGCATGGCTAACCTCCGTTGGCTTCCGTGTGCGGCTTCACCTCCACGGTGAGCCCGTCGACGCGCGTGACGCGCAGCTGTTGCCCCTTGTGCACCGGCGATGGTGTGCGGGCGCGCCAGATCTCGCCGCGCAGGCGCACATGTCCCGTGTCGGTGAAATCTTCCATGGCCACGGCGTCCGCGCCCACCAGCGCCTCGGCGCCGCTCACCACCGGCCGGCGTCGTGCGCGGAAGAACAGGTGCAGCAGGAAACCGAACAGCAGGGCGCTGGCGAGTGCCACTGCACCGATGAGCGCCGGGTCGATGCCGAAGCCGGGTGAATCGGTGTCGATGAGGATCACCGAGCCGATGGTGAAGGCCACCACGCCGCCCACGCCGAGGGCGCCGAAGCTGGGCGTGAAGGCCTCGCCCACCATGAGCGCGATGCCGAGCAGGATGAGGCCCACGCCGGCGTAGTTGATGGGCAGGGCCTGAAAGGCGAACAGGGCGAGGATCAGGCAGATGGCGCCCACCACACCGGCGACGATGGTGCCGGGATTGGAGAATTCCAGGATCAGGCCGTAGATCCCGATGATCATGAGGATGTAGGCCACGTTGGGATCGGTGATCACCGCCAGCAGGCGCGCGCGCCAGTCCGGCGCCATGGCCTCGATGCGCAGGTTCTCCGTATCCAGCGTGCGTTCCTCGCCCAACACCTCGATCTTGCGCCCGTGCAGCTTGGCCAGCAGTTCGTCCTGATCGGTCGCCAGCAGGTCGATGACGTTCAGTTCCAGCGCCTGGGTGGATTCCAGGCTGGCGGCCTCGCGCACCGCCTTTTCCGCCCAGTCCGCGTTGCGGTCGCGCAGACGCGCCAGGCCGCGGATGTAGGCCACGGCATCGTTCACCACTTTGTGGCGCATGGCGTCGCCGCTGGGTGGTGCGGGTTCCTTGGCTTTCTCCTTGTCCCCGGCCGGTTCTTCCGGCGCGGGCAAGGGGTTCTCGCCGCCGATCTGCACCGGCGTGGCCGCGCCCAGGTTGGTGGCCGGGGCCATGGCGGCCACGTGGCTGGCATAGAGGATGTAGGTGCCGGCGCTGGCGGCGCGCGCGCCGTTGGGCGCCACCCAGGCCACCACTGGCACCGGCGAGGCGAGGATGTCGCGGATGATGTCGCGCATGGCCAGGTCCAGCCCGCCCGGGGTGTCCATGCGCAGGATGACCAGGTGGGCGCCTTCTTCGGCGGCGTGATTCAGGTTGCGGTGGATATAGTCGCTGGTGGCCGGGCCGATGGCGCCCAGGATGTCCAGGCGCACGCCGAAGCGCTCGGGCGGCGTCTGTGCCGAAGCCAGTGCGGCCAGTGCCAGCACGATGAACAGGCCGTAGCGGAGAAGGCGCGAGGTGCTCGTCATGGGTCCCTCCGGAGCGGCTTCCGGTCAGGGTAATTGCAGCCGGAAGACCCCCGCGAGTGTACCCGCTATCTGGTTGAAAGTGAGGTGTTGGGGAAAGGCGCTGACGATGCCGGTGCCGCTGTCCCAGTACGAACACACCAGGCGGTGCACGTCGGGTTGGCGGGCGGATTTCAGGTACAGGATGGTCTCCATCTCGTAGGCCATGGGGCCGTCACCCGGGCTGTTGTCGAGGGCCACGCGGCGAAAGCCGGGATCCGCGGCCACCGCCCGATCGTTGCGCGCCACTCGCTCGATGCGGAAGCTGTCCGGCTCCACGGTGCGGCTGCTGTCGGTGCGTGTCCACATCTCCAGTTTGCAGGCCGGCTCCCAGCGGTTGCGGGCGGTGGAGACGGCACCGTTCTGGATCCACACGCTCACGCCCGGGGACGGTACGGTGACGGCTTGCTCCAGCACCGCCGTGCTGCCTTCGGGGATGGCGAAGTACGGGGAATCGGGCCCCGCGCTTCGTGGGGCGCAGGCGACCAGGGCCAGGGTGGACAGCAGGACGAAGATGACGCGCATGACGGGCTCCTTGTCGGTTGGGCCTGTGGCAAGTATCGGCCGGGCGGGGGGACAGCGTGCGAGACCAGAACCCATAGCCTGTGCCCGGCCTTTGTGCCGTTGTTTTCTCAGCCGCCCGGCGCTGGAAGACCCTCCAGCGCCTCCGCGGCGATCTCGCGCACCTCGGGGTGCGGATCCGCCAGGCAGGCCTCGAGCGTCGGCCGGGCCTCACCGCTCAAGGTCAGGCCGAGGAAATGGCAGGCATCGCTGCGCACGCGGTGGTCCCCGTGGCCGGCCAGCCGCGCCAGGGCGGGAAGCGCCGCCTGCAGCACTGGCGTGCCGGCGAGTCCTTCGGTGATTGCGCCGATGCCGAGGCGTACCTGCAAGGGCAGTTGCGGGCTCTCCAGCAGGCCAAGCAGCCGATCGAAATGGGCCGGTTCAGCGGCGATGATGCCTTCCACCTTGGCAAGCCCTCCCTCGGCGAGCATCTGCTCCAGGTACTCGGCCATGCCGCGCGGGTGCGCAGCACGTTCGGCCCAAAGGCGCAACTCGGCGGGCGGACGCACGCCTTGCAGCTCGAAGGGGCCGATGCGCATCCAGGGCACGCTGCGCACGCCGAGGGCGGCCGCGCGTTCGGGATGCATGGCGATGTTGATCACCTCGAGGCGACCGACGACCCCTTCCTTCACGAGTTTTGCCAGCCCATCGAGCACGGCCGGGCAGTGTGGGCAGGTGGGGGCGAGCAGCAGCAGGGCGTCGGGCGAGGGCATGCGGATCTCCGTGGCCGAGGCGTGGCCAAGCGGGAGTATATCGGCTTACCGGTGCGCGGTTGTGGTGTACACTCCGGCCAACATTCCGCCCTGCAAATCCCGGAGCGATCATGGGTGAAGAACTTTCCCGCGAAGAGCGCATCCTGCGCGTCATGAAGCAGGTGTTGACCAGCGTGGCGCGCGACACGGCCACCGAACCCGGCATGCGCCATCCCCTCAAGGAACAGACCATTCAGGACATACGCCTGTGTCTGCTGCTCATCAGCGAGCGGGAGCGCGAGCTGGCGGAGGCCGCGGGGCGGGACAACAATGCACGCCCGCACTTCACCGACGAGCGGCGTCCACAGGGTGACGTGGTGATCCCCATCACCAGCATTGGACGCAGGAAGAAGGACGACGCCTGATTAGCACGTCCCCCGGTCCGCGCCTTTGCCGTTCAGGTTGGCCGGTTCCCTACCCTCGCGCAGTTTCTACGATCCGCACGTGTTGAACGAAGTCCGCCTCCAATTGCACATCCCGCCCGAGCGGCTGCTGGTCTGGTACCGCGGCGCCGCCGCCGAGGTCCAGGCGACCGCGAGCGACGGGCGGCGGGTGCGCTTTCCCGCCCGCGTGCTGCAGCCCTTCGTCACCCGCGACGGCGTGCACGGCGCCTTCGTGCTGCGCTTCGACGACCAGTCCCGCTTCGTGGACATCCGCAGGCTGCCATGAGCACGCGGCGCTGGCATGCGGTGGCGCGGCTGTGGCGCAGCCTGGGCCCGGGTGCCCGTGGCGGCGCGCCCGCCGATACCGCAGCGGCGGAGCCCGGCGGCGCTCTGCCTGCGGAACGGCTGGATGCGGTCTTGTTCGAAGCGGTGCCGGCGCTGGTCATGGTGCTCGATCGTGAGGGCCGCATCCTGCGCTTCAACCACGCCTGCGAGGAGGCCAGCGGCCTGTCCCGCGAGGCGGTGTGCGGGCGTACGCCCTGGGCGGTGTTATTGGCCGGGGATGATGCCACTCGCCTGCGCGAGGCCTACGTAGCGGTGTCAGCCGAGGATTTTCCTCGGCAATACCACAACCGCTGGCATACCGGCGGCGCCGAGCGCCAGATCACCTGGACCGAGACCGCCCTCATCAATGCGGCCGGCGAGGTGGACTGCATCGTCGCCACCGGCAGTGACCGGACTGCGCAAAAGAACGCTGAGCGCGCCCTGCGTCAAGCACTGGACGATATGGACCGGCGCATCGTGCTGCGCACCGCGGCGCTGCGCACCACCAACGACGCGCTGGTGCGCAGCGAGGCGCGCCTCGCCGAGGCCCAACGCATCGCGCACATCGGCAGCTGGGACTGGGACGTGAGCCGCGACCAGCTGTACTGGTCGGAAGAGGTGTTCCGCATCCTCGGCGTTGCGCCCCATCAGGCCCAGCCGAGCCTTGCCCGGTTCATGGCCCACGTGCACGAGGACGATCGCGAACGCGTGCAGGAAACCATGGACGCGATCTTCCACCAGCGTCAGCCGTGCAGCCTCGACTTCCGCGTGCGGCGCCCGGACGGCCAGGTGCGCGTGGTGCAGGCCGAAGGCGTGGTGATGCGCGATGTGCAGGACGACCCGGCGCGCCTCACCGGTACGCTGCAGGACGTTACCGAGCGCAAGCAGGCGGAGGAGGCGCTGCGCCGGGCCACCACCGAACTGGAACTGCGGGTGGCCGAACGCACCACGGAGCTGGCGCGCGCCAATCAGGCCCTGCGTTTTACCCAGTTCGCGGTGGACCGGGCTGCCGATGCGGTTTTCTGGACCGATGGCGCGCGCCGGCTGGTGTATATCAACGATGCCGCCTGCGGCATGCTCGGTTGTGCACGGGAATCGGTCATGGGGCGCGATTTTTCCGAGCTCAGCGCCGACCCGCGTGCCGACAAACTGCTCGCCGGCGCGCGCACCTCGGGCTCCGTCACCTACGAATCCCAACTTCAGCGCCGCGACGGCAGCGACCTGCCGGTGGAGATCACCGCCAACGTCATCGCCTACGAGGGTGCAGAGTATTTCTGCCTGTTCGCACGCGACATCTCCGAGCGCCGTCGCGCCCTGGCCCTGCATCAGACCCAGCTGCTCACGGCGCGAGCGCTGTCGTCCATCTCCTCGCGCTTCGTGGCGCGCGACGACCTGGAATACGCCATCCGCGAGGGCCTCGGGGAACTGGCGGCGCTGCTGCAAGCGGATTGTGGCCGGTTGTTGCGCCTTGGCAAGAGCAGGGGATTGACGGTGGAGTGGTTCGCCGGCTGTTGTGAACATGGCCCGGACCTGGACGCCTACACGGCGGCGCTGCCCGCGCTGGACAAGGGCGAGGTGGTCGTGCAGCCTGCCCCAGGCGGACCGCGGGTGCTGGTGCCGCTGTTCGCCGAGCAGGTGCTGTTCGGCGTCATCGCCTTCGACGAGGCCCATGCGGTGGAACGCTGGAGCGACGGCGACTTCACCCTGCTGCGCGTCGCCGCACGTGTGATTACCGCCGCCGTGCAGCGCTATCGTGCCGAGTTGCAGACCATGCGCCTGCTGGAGGAAAACCGCCGCCTGGCCCGCGAGTCCCTGGAAATCCAGGAGCGCGAGCGCGCGCACCTGGCGCGCGAACTGCACGACGAACTGGGCCAGTGCCTCACCGCCATTCGCGCCGACGCCCAATCCATCTGTCGCCTGAGCCGCGATCGCGAGCCGCGCATCTTCGCCAGCGGCCAGGCCATCGGCGAGGTGGCTAGCCGCGTGTACGAGGTGGTGCGTAACATGATGCGCCGCCTGCGCCCGGAAATGCTGGACGAACTCGGGCTCGGCGAGGCCCTGCGCGAGATCGTCGGGCAGTGGCGCGCACGCCACCCGGACATCGCCTGGTCGCTGGTCCTGCCCGACACCCTGGGTGCGCTGCCCGAGGCGGTGCAGATCACCGCCTACCGGCTGGTGCAGGAGGCCATCACCAACGTGATCAAGCACGCAAAGGCCAGCCGCGTGGATGTGGCGGTCACCCTCGACGCGGCCGGTCTGACTGTGACGGTATGCGACGATGGCTGCGGCCTGGAGGGCGCGCCGCACGGCGGACTGGGACTGCTCGGCATGCGTGAGCGCGTACTCGCGGCGGGTGGGCATTTCGATATACAAAGTCATCCGGGACGCGGCTTCCGCCTGAGTGCCGTGTTCCCGCTGCAAGTTGGCTGAAGGAGGAGATATGTCTGGTGAAGGCGCGTCCGTCGCGGCGTCGAAGACCATAACCGTCATCCTGGTGGATGATCATCCCGTGGTGCGTGCCGGCTACCGGCGCCTGCTGGAGGGCACTGACAACATCCGTGTGGTCGCCGAGGCCGACAACGGCGACCTGGGTTACCGCGCCTTCATCGAGCACACGCCGGACGTGGTGGTGATGGACCTCAACATGCCGGGGGCGAGCGGCCTGGAGGCGGTGCGCCGCATCCTGTCGCGCGACTCCGAGGCCAAGGTGCTGGTGTTTTCCGTGCACGACAACGAGGCCATCCTGAACCAGGCCATGAAGGCCGGGGTGCGCGGCTATCTCACCAAGCGCTCCGCGCCCGAGACCATGGTCGAGGCCATCGAGACCGTGGCCGGCGGCCAGATCTACATCGACCCTATCATGCCCGAGCCCACCGGCCAGGAACGCAGCCCGGCGGACATCCTGTCGCCGCGCGAGTTCGAGGTGTTCAGGTTGCTCATCGAGGGCAAGTCGGTGGCGGAGATTGCCGATATCCTGGTCATCAGCCCCAAGACCGCTGGCGTGCACCACACCCGCATCATGCAAAAGCTCAACGTCAGCAACCGCGCCCAACTGGCGCAGCTGGCCTTGCAACATGGGCTGATGGCGATCTGACGGGGAGGGGAACAACGCGGAGGGCGCGGAGAAGATTTTGTCAGTTCGCACGTGCGGGACTCTGGAGCGCGTACGTGGGAACGTGATTGTCTTAACAGGTTCATATCTCCGCGTCCTCCGCGCCTCCGCGATCTCCGCGTTTTGCCGTCAAGCCACGGAGCCGGATTTCAGTAGCGGGCGGATGATGGGCAGCATGCGCTCCACGGCGCGGCGGCCTTCGGCGATGGCCTCTTCGGCGCGGTCGAATTCCAGCAGGCCGATCTGGGCGAGGCGCGGGGCGAGCAGCAGGTCGGGCGGGTCGCCCGCCATGCGCGAACGCGTGATGCGGTCCTGCATGATGTTGATGGCGCTGGCGACCACGTCGAACATCCCCGGACCGGGCGGCTCGCGGCGTGCCACCAGGCGGCCGAAGCTGCTGTCCTTGAGGGTTTCCTGCAAGCGGTCGGTGAACTGATTCCATGCGTCGGGCGATTTGTTGCGTTTCTCGCGCACCACGGCCTCGTGGTTTGGCAGACGACGGCCGACGATGTCGCCGTTCAGGTTCACCGCAATGGTCACGTCTGCGCCCAGCGAGCGGCACAAGGAGACCGGCACCGGATTGACCAGACCGCCGTCCACCAGCCAGGAATCCTCGTGGCGCACCGGCGTGAACAGTCCGGGCAGGGCGATGGAGGCGCGCACCGCGTCCACCAGCGAACCTTTCTGTATCCAAAGCTCCTGCCCCGTGCGCAGATTGGTGGCCACCGCAGCGAAGGTTTTCGGCAGGTTTTCTATATTGCCGGGATTCAGGTGCTCGGCCATGACCTTCATGAGGTGCTCGCCTTCCATGAAGCCGCCACCGGCGATGCCCGGATCCATGAAGCGCACGATGGACCACCAGTCCAGGTCCCGTACCCAGGCCTCGAACTGGTCAAGCGTGCCGCTGGCATAGACCGCGCCCACCAGCGCGCCGATGGACGTGCCGCAGATGATCTGCGGTTCGATGCCGTTGTCATGCAGCGCGCGGATGACCCCGATGTGGGCCCAGCCGCGCGCACTGCCGCTGCCCAGTGCAAGTCCGATCTTCATGGCCGCAGAGTCTACCGCCGGCGCCGCCGAGGTTTCATCCTTTTGCGGGGTGATGTGAGTTACCATCCGACGACGTACTACATAGTCTCCTCCGTGATCTCCGCGCCTCTGCGCCTCTGTGTTGGATTTTTTCTCGGGAATCTTGCATGAGCCACATCGACGAACTGCTCGCCGTCATGGCCCGCCTGCGCGACCCGCAAGCGGGCTGTCCCTGGGATCGTGAACAGACCTTCGCCACCATCGCCCCCTACACCATCGAGGAGGCCTACGAGGTGGCCGACGCCATCGAGCATGGCGACCTGCATGACCTGAAGGACGAACTGGGCGACCTGCTGTTCCAGGTGGTGTTCCATGCGCGCATGGCCGAGGAGCAGGGGGCGTTCGGGTTCAGCGACGTGGTGGCGGCCATCGTGGAAAAGATGCGGCGGCGTCACCCCCACGTGTTTGCCGGTGAGCGCATCGACTCCGCGGCTGAACAGAGCGCCGCCTGGGAGGCGCACAAGGCCCGGGAGCGCGTGGACAAGGGCGGCCACGAAAGCGTGCTGGACGGCATCACCCGCACCCTGCCCGCGCTTGCGCGTGCGGAAAAGCTGCAAAAGCGTGCGGCGCGCACTGGCTTCGACTGGCCCAACCTGGATGGTGTGTTGGCCAAGATCGAGGAGGAGTTGCAGGAGGTCCGCGCCGAGATAGCCGCAGGCGATAGCCAGGCACTGCACGGGGAAATTGGCGAACTGTTGTTCGCCTGCGCCAACCTGGCCCGCCATGCCGGCGTGGACGCGGAAACCGCCCTGCGCGCCACCAATCAAAAGTTCGACCGGCGCTTCCGTTACGTCGAGGCGGCGCTGCGTGTGCGCGGCAAGCGCCCGGAACAAAGCGATTTGGCCGAAATGGACGCGCTGTGGGAGGAAGCCAAACGCATGGAGCGCAGCGAGTGAATCCGCCCGTGCTGCTTTACCAAGACACATCCCGTTCGGGTGACGGCACACCGCGACCCCTGTAGGAGCGGCCACCGGCCGCGAAACAAAGCCGGGGCGAATCGCGGCCGGTAGCCGCTCCACAACGCCTATCAGAGGAACCGGATTTCGTAGTCGGACGAAGCGCAGCGGAATCCGGGGCCATAGGCAAGACGGAAGGCCCAACGCAGAGACGCAGAGACGCAGAGAACTACCACACGGCGCAGGCGATGCGCCCGCCTCCGCCGCCCAGGGATTCCGGGGTGTCCAGGTAATTGTCGCCGCCTGCGTGGATCATCACGCTGCGGCCGATGAAATCCCGCAGCCGCAGCCGCGGTGCCAACACCTGGACCTCGGCATTGCCGTTTCTGTCCACATAGAGCACGGGCAGGTCGCCTTTGTGACCGTCGTCGCGGTAGGGGCCGCGGTGTCGGCGGCTGCGGTCCGGGTCATAGTGACCACCCGCGGCCAGCCCGGGTTTGACCTCGCCTTTCTCCTTACCCGCGTCGCAACTGGGGTTCTCGTGCACGTGGAAGCCGTGCAGGCCGGGCGGCAGGCTGTTCAGGCTGGGCGAGATGAGCAGGCCGTAGCGGGTGTCCTCGAAGGCGATGCGCCCGATGGGCTGCTCCAGCCCGCGCTCGCCGATGAGATTGAACTGCACCACCCGCGCCCCCTGGGCGACGGCGGCGAAGGACAGGGACAGCAGCATTACCGCCAGCAGACGCCTCATCGCTTTCCCTCCGTTTCTGGCCTGGGCTGGAGCAAAGCATTAACCACGGGGAACACGGGGAACACGGGGAAATCCTTGTTTTTGGCCCCCATTCCTGCCAAGCCGCTGTGCGTTCCGGCGCGACGATTTCATATATAGATCGGATGCTTCTTCCGCCCCCGTGTTCCCCGTGTTCCCCGTGGTTATTGCTTTTTCTTGCCCTTGCAACTGACCGGCAGCGGCGGCAAACTTGCCGGTCCGTTTTTCCTCCCCCTGAAAGAACCCGCCATGATCAAGGTGAACGAGTATTTCGACGGCAAGGTGAAGTCCCTGGGCTTTCAGGGCGAGAGCAGCGCGGCTACGGTGGGCGTGATGGCCGCAGGCGATTACGAATTCGGCACCGGCTCACCGGAGGTCATGACCGTCATCAGCGGCGAACTGGTGGCCAAACTCCCGGGCGCCGCCGACTGGCAGACCTTCACCGCCGGTTCCAGCTTCAACGTCCCCGGCGATTCCAAATTCCAGCTCAAGGTCGCGCGCGACACGGCGTACCTGTGCGAGTACCGGTAAATACGGGAAGAAGCATCAACCACGGGGGACACGGGGAACACGGGGGTAAGAGATGCCGTAGGTCACGTTGGCGCGCAGCGTCTGCGTGACGATGTGCGGCACGAAAATGTCACGTAGCTTCGCAACGTAACCTATGCCCTCACAGGAAAATGGATTTCCCCGTGTCCCCCGTGTTCCCCGTGGTTTAGAGCTTTTTTCAGGTTTTCTCAACATGCCTAGCACTGTCCATATCCGCACTTTCGGCTGCCAGATGAACGAGTACGACACCGCCAAGATGGTGGACGTGCTGCGGGAGTCGTGCGGGCTGGTGCCGGTGGAATCGCCGGAAGAGGCGGACGTGTTGTTGCTGAACACCTGCTCGGTGCGCGAGAAGGCGCAGGAGAAGGTGTTTTCGCAACTGGGGGTGTGGAAGGAACTGAAGGCGGCGCGGCCCGGCGTCGTGATCGGCGTGGGCGGTTGCGTGGCGAGCCAGGAAGGCGAGGCCATCCGTGCGCGCGCACCGTACGTGGACCTGGTGTTCGGTCCGCAGACCCTGCATCGCCTGCCGGAGATGCTCAAGCAGGTGTGGGCGGACGGCAAAGCGGTGGTGGACGTGTCCTTCCCGGAGATCGAGAAGTTCGACCGTATGCCCGAGCCGCGCGCCGAAGGGCCCACGGCCTTCGTGTCCATCATGGAAGGCTGCTCCAAGTACTGCACCTACTGCATCGTGCCGTTCACCCGCGGCGCCGAGGTGAGCCGGCCGTTCGATGACGTCATCGCCGAAATCGCCGCGCTTACCCAGCAGGGCGTACGCGAGGTGAACCTGCTCGGCCAGAACGTGAACGCCTGGCGCGGTCAGATGCACGACGGTGAGACCGCGGACCTCGCCCTGCTCATCGAGTACGTGGCCGCCATCGACGGCATCGAGCGCATCCGCTTCACCACCTCGCACCCCATGGAATTCAGCGATCGGCTCATCGAGGTGTACGCGCGTGTGCCCAAGCTGGTGAGCCACCTGCACCTGCCGCTGCAAAGCGGCTCCGACCGCATCCTGGCGCTGATGAAGCGCGGGCATACGGTGCTCGAGTACAAGAACATCGTGCGCAAGCTGCGCGCCATCCGCCCCGACCTGTCGCTGTCCTCGGACTTCATCGTGGGCTTCCCGGGCGAGACCGAGTACGACCACAAGGCCACCCTGCGCGTGGTGGAGGAGCTGGACTTCGACACCTCCTTCAGCTTCATCTACAGCCCGCGCCCGGGCACGCCGGCCGCCGACATGCCGGACGACGTGACCCTGGAGGAGAAGAAGGTCCGCCTGCAGCAGCTGCAGAACCTCATCAACCACCAAGCGCAGATCATCAGCCGCAAGATGGTGAGTACGGTGCAGCGGGTGCTGGTGGAAGGCCCTTCGCGCAAGGACCCGAATCAGCTGGCCGGGCGCACGGAAAACAACCGCGTGGTCAATTTCGACGGCCCCGCGGCGCTCATCGGCCAGCTCGTCGACGTCGAAATCACCGAGGCTATGCCCAATTCCCTGCGCGGGCGCCTGAAATAGTCTGGACACGAGCCACTTAGGCGGTTGGGTCTATCCGATGGGTCAACGCGGAGGGCGCGGAGACGCGGAGGACGCGGAGATAGGGAATGTTGGACCACGCGGTCTATTCAACCCCCTTGTTCCCCGTCAGTTGCGCGATGTTCAAACGGCGAAGCGCGGGCGGCAAGGGACCATGCAGTCCCGAACGCACGAACCCTTGAGCGTTTTCTCTGTTCTCCGCGTCCTCCGCGTCCTCCGCGTCTCCGCGCCCTCCGCGTTGCGCCTGTGGGCTGAACCGCCGACCCGTGCCGCTGTCACAGTAGTGACTTCAATCCCACCTGGGTTATCCTTACCGCATTGATGTCCGCACTAGCCGCCTCTTTGAACGAACTGCCTGAAAGCCTGGACTTGGTCCTGGAACCTGCCGACAACCGGCGCCTCGCCAATCTCTGTGGCCAATGGGATGAACACCTGCGCCTCATCGAGCGTCGGCTCGGGGTGGAGGTGAACAACCGTGGCAACACCTTTCGCGTCATCGGCGAGGGTGAGTCGGTGCGTGCCGCCGGCGAGGTGCTGAAGGGCCTCTACAAGAGCACCGGCGGTGAGGTGTTGAGCCCGTCGGCCGTGCACCTGTTCTTGCAGGAATCCGGGGTGGAATCGCTCCTGGAGACCGATGAAGAGGAAGAGGTCGTCATCCGCACCAAGCGCGGTGTGGTTCGCGGGCGCGGTCCGAACCAGAAGCGCTACCTCAAGAACATCCTGTCCCACGACATCAACTTCGGCATCGGTCCGGCCGGCACCGGCAAGACCTATCTGGCCGTGGCCTGTGCCGTGGACGCCCTGGAGCGCGACCTGGTGCGCAAGGTGGTGCTCACCCGCCCGGCCGTGGAGGCCGGCGAGCGCCTGGGCTTTTTGCCCGGCGACCTGTCCCAGAAGGTGGACCCGTACCTGCGCCCGCTCTACGACGCCCTGTACGAAATGCTGGGCTTCGAGGCCGTGGCGCGGCTCATGGAGCGCAACGTCATCGAGGTGGCGCCGCTGGCCTACATGCGCGGGCGCACCCTCAACGACGCCTTCATCATCCTCGACGAGGCCCAGAACACCACCGTCGAACAGATGAAGATGTTCCTGACCCGCATCGGCTTCGGCTCCACCGCCGTGGTCACCGGCGACGTCACCCAGATCGACCTGCCGCGCGGCACCCAGTCGGGCCTGCGCCACGTCATTGAAGTGCTGAAGGACGTGGACGGCATCAGCTTCGGCTTCTTCCTGGCCAAGGACGTGGTGCGCCACCCCCTGGTGCAGCGCATCGTCAATGCCTACGAGCGCCACGAGGCATCGGAACCGAAGGCGTGATCACAAAAAGACTTCGACGCGGAGGACGCGAAGGGAAGAAGGAGGCCGCAGAGGAGAAGAGGGGTTTCCCTGTTCATTTCTCCGCGTCCCCCTCCGCGCCCTCCGCGTTCCGCTTTTTCTTCGGTTCCCACGCCCCATGAACCTGGAGCTGGACTACCAGCTGGCCCTGGAGGCCGGGCCTGCCGTGCCCGGTGAGGTGCTGGTGCGCCGCTGGGTGGAGGCCGCGCTGATCGGGCGGCGCGACGAGGCGGAGCTCACGGTCCGCATCGTGGACGAGGACGAGAGCGCCGAGCTGAACGGGACCTATCGCAGGAAGCAAGGGCCCACTAACGTGCTTTCGTTTCCCTTCGAGGCCCCGCCGGGTGTCGAGCTGCCGTTGCTCGGCGACATCGTGGTGTGCGCCCCCGTGGTGGCGCGCGAGGCGGCCGAGCAGGACAAGGCCCCGGAGGCCCACTGGGCCCACATGGTGGTGCACGGCACCCTGCATCTGCTCGGCTATGATCATCTGGAGCCGGGCGAGGCCGAGGAAATGGAGGCGCTTGAAACCGCCGTCCTTGGTAACCTAGGCTATCCCAACCCTTACGAGTAGTGTGTTCTGAATGAAGGAAGATCGACCTAGTACCGCCGCCGATGAGCGGCCCCACCGAAGCTGGCTGGAACGACTCGGCCAGGTCCTGCAAGCGGAACCGAGGGATCGGGAAGAGCTCATCGAGATCCTGCGCGATGCCTATCGCCGTGGGCTCATGGATGCCGATGCGCTGTCCATGACCCAGGGCGTGCTGGCCGTCTCGGAAATGCAGGTGCGCGATGTCATGGTGCCCCGCTCGCAGATGGCGGTGGTGGAGCGTGACGCTTTGCCGAAGGAATTCCTGCCCACCATCATCGAATCGGCGCACTCCCGCTACCCCGTGATCGGCGAAAGCCGCGACGAGGTCATCGGCATCCTGCTGGCCAAGGACCTGCTGCCCTTCGTGGCCCAGGGTGAGAACGCCCGCTTTGACATCCGCGAGGTGTTGCGCCCGGCCTTTTTCGTGCCGGAGAGCAAGCGCCTCAACGTGCTGCTCAAGGAATTCCGCCAAAACCGCAACCATATGGCCGTCGTGGTGGACGAATACGGCGGTGTGGCGGGCCTGGTCACCATCGAGGACGTCATCGAGCAGATCGTCGGCGAGATCGAGGACGAGCACGACATCGACGAGGAAGACAGCAACATCTTCGTGCTGGACAACGGCGAGTACACGGTGCGCGCCCTCACGCCCATCGAGGATCTCAACGACGAGATCGGCACCTCGTTCAGCGATGACGAGTTCGACACCATCGGCGGCCTGGTGATGAATGCCTTCGGGCATCTGCCCAAGCGCGACGAGGAGGCCGAGATCGACGGCTATCGCTTCAAGGTGCTGCGCGCCGACAACCGGCGCATCCATCTGCTGCACGTGGCTCCGACGCTCAAGGACGGCGCCGCGAGCGGTGCCGCAGCCTCCGGTGAACACCTCGCCAGCTGAACCTGGCAGGCGCGGCGGGCATCTCGCCGCGCTGCTCGCCGGTGCCCTGCTGCCGCTCGGCTACGCGCCGCTCGCGTTTTTTCCCTTTGTATTTCTCTCCCTGGCGGTGTTGTTCGCCCTGGTCCGGACCGACGACCCGCGCCGGGGGTTCCTGCGCGGCTTTCTCTACGGCCTCGGCGCCTTCGGCGTGGGGGTGTCCTGGGTCTACGTGGCCATCCACGACTTCGGCCTCACCGCCGCGCCGCTCGCCGGACTCCTGACGGCGCTGTTCGTGGCCGTGCTGTCCCTGTACACGGGGCTGTTCGGCGCCCTCGCTGCCTGGGGAGGACGGCGCCTTTCGCCGGCACAACGCTACCTCATCGGCCTGCCGCTGGCGTGGATCGCCGTAGAGTGGTTCCGCGGCTGGTTTCTCACCGGCTTCCCCTGGCTGAGCATCGGCTACGGCGTCATCGACACCCCGCTGGCGGGCTATGCCCCGGTGTTCGGGGTATACGGCGTCGGCTGGCTGGCGGCCGTGAGCGCCGGTGCGCTGGCCTTGCTATGGCAGGGCCGGGGAACCGGCTGGATGCCGGTCACTGCGCTGGTGGTGGGGATCTGGGGCGTCGGCGGGGCGCTCATGCAGATCGCCTGGACCGAACCCGAGGGCGAGCCGCTGTCCGTGGCGCTGGTCCAGGGCAACCAGCCGCAGCTTACCAAGTGGGACCCGGAGGGGATTACGCGCCGGCTGTCGGTCTACGCCGACCTGACACTATCCCGCCTCGGTACGGACCTGGTGGTCTGGCCCGAGAACGCCGTGACCCTGTTCTACCAGGACTTGCAGGGAGACTACTTCGCGCCCCTGGCCGCGCAGGCGCGCGCGGCAGGCACCGACGTGATCCTGGGCGTGCCGTTGCTCGATGGCGATGGCGAGCGCTACTACACCACCATGATGGCCCTGGGCAGCGGCCAGTTTCACCGCAAGTCGCACCTGGTGCCCTTCGGCGAATACGTGCCGCTGGAGGACTGGCTGCGCGGGCTCATCCGCTTTTTCGACCTGCCCATGTCCGGCTTCAGCCGCGGCGATCCGGCGCAGCCGCCCATCACCGTGGCGGGCCTGCCGGCGGCGGTGTCCATCTGTTACGAGGACGCCTTCGGCACCGAGGTCATCCGCCGCCTGCCGGAGGCGCGGCTGCTCATCAACGGTTCCAACAATGCCTGGTACGGGGATTCGCTGGCACCCCACCAGCACCTGCAGATTGCGCGCATGCGCTCGCTGGAGACCGGCCGGCCGCTGCTGCGTGCCACCACCAACGGCATCTCCGCCCTGGTGGACCACCGCGGGGACATCCTGGCCCGTTCGCCGCAGTTCGAGACCTTCGTGCTGGAAGGGGCGGTGCAGCCCATGCGCGGCTCCACGCCGTATGTGATCTGGGGTGATTACGGGGTGCTGTGCGTGCTTGCGGCCCTCGCTTTCGCGCTGTTGCGCGTCTGCAGGGTGCGAATCGCTGTATACGAGGGTCCGTGACACTTCCTTCCAAACAGGGCAGGACGCGCATAGGCGGCGGCCACGACCGCCTGTGTCATAGCGGCGGAGACATGTCCCTTGCAACATCTTTCTTAGCGTTCTCTGCGCCCTCTGCGTCTCTGCGTTGGGCTGTTTTGTTCTCGATCGGGACGGTGTCCCGGATTCCGCTGCGCTCCCTCGCTACGTAGGTGAGCGGCGGAAATCGGTGCCACCGCAGTGGGCGCAGGGCGGTATGTGCGCGGCGCGGCGCATCACCAGTTCATTGCCGCAGCTTTTGCAGATCAGGGTGCCCGGGCCGGTCACCTCGCCGCTGTGCCATTCGCCAACGGCTTCCGCCTCCAGGTGCAGGCGCTCCAGTTCCACCTTGGTGCGATCGGCCGCCTGCAGGAACAGCCATGCCAAACTGCGTTCGATCAGCTGCACGTCGAAGCGCAACCAGCCACCCAATTCCTCCCCCGAGTCCTTGAGGAATTTGCCGGCATCCTCCAGGTCGCGGCGCAGGTAATAGGCTACCCGTTCGGCCTCGTCGCGGGTGAGTTCGCCCACATCGGCGGCGGCGTCGCGGGCCTGCTCGATGGCGTGCTTGAGGGCGGGGCCGGCATCCTTTTCCACCTCCTGCACGAAACCCTGTACCCGTTCCAGCATGCGTTCGTAGGCGTCGACGAGGCGGTTTTTCTGGTCGTGTTCACTCACGGCAGTCTCCAGCGGCTTTTCCGCTAGTGTGAACGAGCGGCACGGGTGTGCCAACCTGGGAAAAAGCCAAACCACGGGGGACACGGGGAACACGGGGTAAAACCCTTGAATGGTGTTTTGCCACAATCGCCGCTTGGCAGCGATTCGTGACTGGCCGTGCAAATGGCCGTAAGCGAAGCCTTCTTTCCCCCCGTGTCCCCCGTGTCCCCCGTTGTTAATGCTTTTTCTTTCTCTCGGCGCAATCACGCCGGTTTGTTGGTGGCGCCTCGGCTCCTACGGTATCCTTAACGGCTTTTTACGGGCCGGGAGACGGCCCATCCCCAGCCCTTTGGAGGCGGCGTGAACGAGCATTACGAACCGCAAGCAATCGAGCGCGACGTGCAGCAGCAGTGGGAGGCCGCGCAGGTCTTCCAGGTGAGCGAGGAGCCGGGCAGGGAGAAGTTCTACTGCCTGTCCATGTTCCCCTATCCGAGCGGCCGGCTGCACATGGGCCACGTGCGCAACTACACCATCGGCGACGTGATCACCCGTTATCAGCGCATGCTCGGCCGCAACGTGCTGCAGCCCATGGGCTGGGACGCCTTCGGCCTGCCCGCGGAAAACGCCGCCATGAAGAACGGCGTGCCGCCCGCCAAGTGGACCTACGACAACATCGCCTACATGAAGATGCAGCTGAAGTCCCTGGGCTTCGCCATCGATTGGGAGCGTGAGGTCGCCACCTGCTCGCCCGACTACTACCGCTGGAACCAGTGGCTGTTCCTGCGCATGCTCGAGAAGGGCATCGTCTACCGCAAGACCGGCACCGTGAACTGGGACCCGGTGGACCAGACCGTGCTCGCCAACGAGCAGGTGATCGACGGCCGCGGCTGGCGCACCGGCGCGCTGGTGGAGAAGCGCGAGATCCCCATGTACTACATGGCGATTACCGGCTATGCGGAAGAACTGCTCGCCGACCTGGACACCCTGCCGGGCTGGCCCGAGCAGGTGAAGCTGATGCAGAAGAACTGGATCGGCAAGAGCCACGGCGTGCGCGTGGGCTTCCCCCACGACATCGACGGCGGCGGCATCCTGTGGGTGTTCACCACCCGCGCCGACACCCTCATGGGCGCCACCTACGTGGCCGTGGCCGCGGAGCATCCGCTGGCCCTCCACGCCGCCAAGTCCAATCCGGAACTGGCCGCCTTCATCGAGGAATGCAAGAAGGGCGGCACCACCGAGGCGGAGATCGCCACCCAGGAAAAGAAGGGCATGGCCACCGGTCTCACCGTGAAGCACCCGCTCACGGGCGAGCAGCTGCCGCTGTGGGTGGGCAACTACGTGCTCATGGGTTACGGCGAGGGCGCGGTGATGGCCGTGCCGGCCCACGACGAGCGCGACTTCGAATTCGCCCACAAGTACGGCCTGCCGGTGAAGACC
>Ga0265293_10001571_pt1 | contig 49175 bp, 39 predicted proteins | sample Munlanlewell138R_FD_192505 | JGI IMG/M metagenome (GOLD analysis project Ga0265293, IMG submission 192505) | Leachate microbial communities from a municipal landfill in Southern Ontario, Canada - Leachate well 138R | ecosystem: Engineered > Solid waste > Landfill > Unclassified | place: Canada... | reverse complement strand
GTGGTTGCATCTTCAGGCGCACCTCCACCGGACCGGTCTCGTCCTCGCGCACCCACCACGAGGCCTCGCCTTCGGGGCACGTCTTCGCCGTTGTGCGCACCACCGAGCGGCGCCACGCCCGCAGGGCGCGAAAGCTCTCCACCGCAGGGTCCACCGGCAATTCCGAACGGTGAAATGAAAACCAAATGGGTACCACCCACAGCGCGCCACTCACAGCGATGCGCAACATGTCCTGGCGGCAGTCTCCGTGGCAATGCCACACCCACACCCCAAGCGACAACAGCACCGCGCCGAGGCACAACGCGCCGCGCACCGTGGCGGCATCCAACCAAGACGCGCGCTGTTTTTCATAAGTGCGCACCCATAGGCCAAAGGCGTGCACGTCCGCGGCCGACATCTTGCGCCACGCACCCGCATGACCGCTGCGCGCGCCCACCGACGTTCGCGCTGGAATCCACAACAAAATGGCGGCAAAAAAAGCCGGCACACTGCCCGCCATGACATCGCGCCATCCCGCGTAAATGCCCAAGGCCAGGGCCAGCAGCGAGAGCAGCAACCGCATGGGCATCGGCGTGCGCGGCAGCCACCGAAAACGCGCGGACAGCCCCATGCTGCGAAACACGCGCCGCACCTGTGCCGAGCGCAACAGCAGCAGCCCAAAGCCCACCAGGGCGATCAACGTGGGCCACCAGTGATTGGGAAGCGGAGCGGGCACCGCCTGGGACACGCCCGCCATCTCCGGAGCGCCGTCCTCGCCCAATGGCACCTCGCCGGATGCGTCTCTCGCGGGCAAGGACACCAAGGCGGCATCGAAGTCCACCAGCACCCGCATGGGATACCAGCGGGGCGCGCGGTGCTTCAAAAACGACATCTCGTGCAGGCTCTTATGGGTGGTGTCGTAATCGGCCACCACGTCCTTTTCGGCGACGATGGCGGCATCGCGGCTCTCTCCGGGCAAGCGCAGGGCCACCGACATGGATTTCATGCCTTGGTCCCACACGATGGGCGTCCAGTCCAAGCGCGCGCGCCCAGCATAGCGGCGCAACGCACCCGTGGCGACAAAGTCGATGCGGTGCACCAGGGTAAACACCACCGTCCCCGCAGAGACATAAGCCTTGTCCGCCAAGACAATCCGCGCGCTGCCGTCCGGGCGTGACGATGTCTTCACGTGTTGGCGCAAGCCGCCCACCACCCGGGCTTCGCAGGAATCTGGCACCAGTTCGGCGCCGGGCAAGGCCGCCAAATCAAAGCCGCGGAAGCGCCCGCCCTCCACGTGAAACTGCGCCTGGGTCTCTACGTACGACGCCCCCTCGCGCACCACCGAGACGCTCACCGCCACGGACTGCAGCGAAGACTTCGACCACGCGGCATCCGCTGGCGCGGGCCACAGCAACGCCACCAGCGAGAGGGCCAGCAACAGATGAAAACGTGGAACTGGAATGCGGCGGTCCATATATTGGAAGTAACCGACGCGACATCCCAGGGCAAATTTTGTGCCCAAATGTAGGTGCGAAATCACATTGCGGCGTTCTCTTTGTCTGCCCGGCAAAAAGGCATAAGATAACACCCCATGTACGACTCCCGCATTCAGAGCGCCCTGCTCGGCTTTGTTATCGCGCTGGCCATCACGCTCTCCATGCTGCTGCGGCGCAACAAGGACCACAAGCAGATGCTCTTCATCGTCTTGTCGGGCAACGTCGCGCTCTACTACCTGTTCACCTTCTTCTTTCAGTGGCAGGGAAACCCCTGGTTCGAGCGCCTCTCCCTCCTGTGCGCCATCGCCTTGCCCCTGGGCGGGCTCCAATTCTTCCGCTCGTTCAACACCACCGGCCAGACGCGCGTACGCCTCCACCGCACCGCCCTGGTCTTCGCCGTGCTCCTCGCCATCATCACGCTACATCCTTCGGGCGTGCGCCCCGCGCTGGGACCGGCGATCCTCATCTACTTTGTCGGCTTCATGCTGGTCGCCATCCTCGACTTCATCGTCCTGGCCCGCACCGCCCTCACCCGCGTAGACGCCGCGCGCATCCGCTATCTCGCCGTCGGCGGACTCATCGTCATCACGCTGCAAATCACCGATCGCCTCGACCTCATCTGGGACGTCAACCTGCCCCCCATCGGCCTCGCCGCCAGCCTGGTCTACCTGTACATCATCTCCCAGGCCATCGTGCGCTACCGCATCCTCGACCTCTACGAAATGCTCGGGCGACTGGCCCTCATGACCGCCATGGGCGCCCTGCTCGCCATCATCTACACCGTGCTGGTCTTTTGGGCGGGCCGCGACATCACCCTAAACGTCTTCCTCGCCTCCCTGGTCATCCTGCTGATGTTCGATCCCCTGCGCGACTTCGTTGAGCAAAAAATCGCCGACCTCATCTTCGGCGAACGGCGCATCCTCGAAGAAAAGGTCAACGCCATCAAGCAGCGCATCGCCCATGTGTTCACCATTGAGCAGATGGCCGAAGAGCTCCTGCAAGGTCTCGAAGACTCGCGCCGCTTCACCCACGTATCGCTCTACATGCTCGACGCCCAGGGCAGCGGTTTCGACCGGCATCCGCTGAGCTTTGGCCCGGAGCCCGCCACCCAGCGCGTCGAGATGATGGCCGCCCGCCGCTTCTTTCGCCCCTTTGCCAAAAACGGCGCCGTCATCACCGCCGAGCTCGAGCTGCGCCGCGAACGCTCTTTGTCCATCGGCAAAGAAGAGGCCCCAGACTTAATCGCCGAGGTGCTGGAGACCCTCGAAGACCTCAGCGCCGACGTGCTGTTGTTGCTGGAGGGCGAAGACGATCTCCTGGGCTTGCTCAGCCTAAAAGACGAGCGCATCAAAGACCCGCTCTCCCCCGAAGAGGTCTCACTGCTGGCCGGGCTGACCCACCAGGCCGCCATCACCGCAGGCAATTCGCAGCTCTACCAAAAAATGAAGGAGCGCGATCGCCTCGCCGCGCTGGGCGAAATGTCCGCCGGCCTCGCCCACGAAATCCGCAACCCCCTGGGCGCCATCAAGGCCGCGGCGCAATACATCGAAGAGGTTGTCCAAGAGGAGCACAACGAGAACGCCGAGTACCTGCAGATCATCATCGAAGAGGCCAACCGCTTAAACCGCGTGGTCAACGACTTCCTCGTGTATGCGCGTCCCTCCTCCGGGGCACCGGCCGTGCTGGAGGTCAACGCCCTGTTGCAGCGCACCGCCCAAATCTTCGAAACCGGCAACCGCGATGCCCTCGAATTGCGCATCGACACCTCCGCGGAATTGCCCCACGTGCTCATCGACGGCGAACGCCTACACCAAGTCTTCCTCAACCTCATGATGAATGCGGCGCAGGCCATGAAGGACCAAACCCACCGGCGCCTCGACATCACCACGCGCACGCGCAAGATTCGGCGCTTCACCCGCGGCAGCCCCAACGCGCAATACTCCAGCCTCGTCGAGGTGCTCTTTGCCGACAACGGACCGGGCATACCGCCAGGGCTCTTGCAAAAGGTCTTCATCCCCTTTTACACGACGCGCTCGACGGGCTACGGGCTGGGGCTCGCCATCTGCCAGCGCCTGATCCGCGACGCCCAAGGCGAAATAGAAGTGCGCAGCCAGGTGGGGCAAGGCACCATCTTCACCGTGGTGTTGCCCGCCGTTATCCCCGAAGAGACAGAGGACGCGACGCCCTAAAGCCCCGACCGACGCTCACGGCGCCGCTTCCCAATCATCGAAATCCGCAAAGTCGCCCCCTGCCGTTTGGGGCATGTCGCTGAAATCAAACAGGTCGCGTTGCCAGGCGCTACGCGACTCCGCGCGAAACCACCGGAGCTGTATCAAAAACGCGGGCACCGCCGCACCGGACAGCCCCGCGCCGGCCACCACCCCCAAGCGGTCTCGCGTCGCAATGGGAAAGTCGACGCCGCCCCCCAACCACACCGGTCGCCCGTCTGCAGCGCGCATCCCCGCTGGCGTGCGCAGTAACGCCACCGCGCCTTGGGCCTCCACCGACCAGGCCACGGATTCGGCCCGAGGCAGTCGCAGCGCCGCCTTCCACACCCAGTCGCGATGCTGGACAAAGCGCCCCCCGTGGCCCCAATGCACCTCCTGTTGCGGGCGCAGGTGCACGCCGGTGTTGAGCAACAACCGCATCCCAAACACCTCCAGGGCAAAAGCCCCAAAGGGCAACGCCGAAAAGTCTCCTTCTCCCGCCAAGCGCTGGTTGGCACCCGTAGGCCCCCAAACGTGCGCGCCCAACAGCACGCCCCAGCCCTTTTGCGCGACGTCCACCACCGCCCAGAGCAACGACACCCGCAGATCGCCGGGCGACACCCCCAATTGCGGCGGCGTCGCTTCGAAGGGAAACACCGCGCCCGCAATGCGCCCATCGCCCACCAGGCCAAAGAGCGAGCCACCGAGGTTCAGCTCTAGGCGACCGGGCAACCCCAGGCCCACGTAGCCGTCCAGGCGAAAGAGCGCCGCACCCGAGGCCAGGCCCGCGCCGTGTCCAAAGGAAATGGCAGCGCCGCCGTGGTGCGAAAAGGGCTGGGCGGTCTCGGTGCCCTCCACAAAGAACCCACCGTTCAACGTGACGGCCGGGGCATGGAGCTGCGGCACCGGGAGCGGGGACGGGCGTTCGCTGTGGGCAGCGCCACACCACAACAAAGTCCACAGCATCGCGGGCAGCCACCAGCGCCATGTCCGCCGTGCTGTCACCTCGCGGCGAGCGCTCGGTTCGCGCGGTATGTTGCGGAGATCAGGGAGTTGGTGGGGCGTCGGTTGCATCGGTCGTCACCAGCGCACCTGCGCGATACACCATCGGCGCTTCCACATCGGCGAAGGCTTGTGACAGATCGGATTTGGACAGCGCGTGGGCGATGACTTGGTCCATGTGTTCGACCAAGACGATGTCGAGCGCCTTCAGGACGCGCGTGGGGATGTCGTGGATGTCCTTGCGATTTTCTCGGGGGATGATCACGGTGCGGATACGCCCCCGGTGGGCCGCCAGCACTTTTTCTTTGACCCCGCCGATGGGCAGGACGCGACCGCGCAATGTGATCTCGCCGGTCATGGCCAGGTCAGCGCGCACCGGTATTTTGGTCAGCGCAGACACCAAGCAGGTGGCCGCGGTAATGCCCGCCGAAGGACCGTCCTTGGGCACAGCCCCATCGGGGAAGTGCACGTGGATGTCGTTGGTTTTGTGGAAGTCATCGTCCAGGCCAAAGAGCGGCGCTCGCGATCGCACATAGGTCAGGGCCGCTTGGGCCGACTCCTGCATCACATCGCCGATGCGCCCGGTGAGCGTGAGCTTGCCCTTGCCCGGCACCACCGCCACCTCGGCCATCAGCAGCTCGCCACCCACCGACGTCACCGCCAGGCCGTTGGCCAGACCGATGTGATCTTCGGTTTCTTTTTTGCCCACCGAAAACTTCGGCACGCCCAAGTAGGACGGGACGCGCTGTGCCACGACTTCGAGGGAGTCGGTGACTTCGCCCTTGGCCACGCCGCGCGCCACCTTGCGACAGAGCGACGCGATCTCGCGCTCGAGGTTTCGCACCCCGGATTCGCGGGTGTAGTGGTTGATGATGGTGCGCACCGCGCCTTCGGTGATGCGCAGGTCCACGTCTTTTAAACCGCTGGCCTCTTGCTGTCGCGGGATCAAGTAGCGGTTGGCGATGTTGAGCTTTTCGTACTCGGTGTAGCTCGACAGCTCGATGATCTCCATGCGGTCCTGCAGGGGCAGGGGAATGCCCGACAGCATGTTGGCCGTCGTGATGAACATGACGTCGGACAAGTCGTAATCGAGGTCGAGGTAGTGGTCGTTGAACATGTGGTTTTGCTCGGGGTCGAGCACTTCCAGCAGGGCCGACGCCGGGTCGCCGCGGAAGTCGGAGCTCATCTTGTCGATCTCGTCGAGCAAGAACACGGGGTTGTCGGTGCCCACCTTTTTGAGGCTCTGGATGATCTTGCCGGGCATGGCGCCGATGTACGTGCGGCGGTGACCGCGAATCTCAGCCTCGTCGCGAACGCCCCCCAAGCTGATGCGGATGAACTCGCGCCCCGTGGCCCGCGCTACCGAACGCGCCAGCGAAGTTTTACCGGTGCCCGGCGGCCCCACAAAGCACAGGATGGGCCCTTTGAGCTTCTTCACCAAGGCCTGCACCGCCAGGTGTTCGAGGATGCGCTCTTTGATTTTTTTGAGCCCGTAGTGATCTTCGTCGAGGATGCGCTCTGCCTGTTCGGTGTCGTGGTTGTCGGTGGTTTTGTGGCCCCAGGGCATCATGCTGATCCAGTCGACATAGTTGCGAATGACCGTGGCCTCAGCGCTCATGGGCGACATCATCTGCAACTTCTTCAGCTCTTTTTGGCTCTTCTCGAGGGCCTCTTTCGAGATGGCCGGCTTGGAGCGCAGCAGCTTCTCGAGCTCGATGAGTTCGGCGCGAAACTCGTCTTTTTCGCCGAGCTCACGCTGGATGGCCTGCATCTGCTCGTTGAGGTAGTACTCCTTTTGCGTCTTCTCCATCTGCTTCTTGACGCGGGTGCGGATGCGGCGCTCCACCTGGAGGATCTCGATTTCGTTTTGCAGGGCCTGGTACAACTTGTTCAGGCGCTCATCGACGCCAAAGGTCTCGAGAACTTGCTGGCGGTCTTCGAATTTCAGTGTCGCCAGGTGCACCACCACGGTGTCGGCCAGGCGTGCGGGCGAATCGATGGTGCGCACCGTGGCCACCACCTCGGGGGGGATTTGGCGGTTGAGCTTGGCAAAGGTTTCGAAGGTGTTGCTCAGCTCGCGCATCAACGCTTCGGTCTCCTGAGAGTGCGTCTCCACGTCAGCCTCGAGCCGGTACACCACCTCGAAGAACTCTTCGCTCGGCAGGTATTGCACAATGCTCGCGCGCTGAACGCCCTTAACCAGCACCTTGACCGTGCCGTCGGGCAACCGCAAAAACTGCACGATTTCGCCGAGGGTGCCCGTCTCGTAAATTTCGTCCTGGGTGGGGTTGTTGGTCTTGGCTTCTTTTTGCGCCACCAAAAAGAGCTTCTTGTCCCGCTCCATGGCAGCCTCAAGGGCCTGAATGGACTTATCGCGCCCCACGAACAGGGGCACCACCATGTGCGGAAACACAATAATATCGCGCAGCGGCAATAACGGACATCGGTTGTCCTTTACGTCACTGTTCTTCTTTTCCTCTTGTGTCATGCATATTCCTTATTAATGAACGGCTCGTTCTGAAATGGACGCGCGGTTTGAGGTCGGCCGCATCAAGCGGGTTGCGCTTTTCCCTTGGGCTTGTTTTTGGCGAACAGCACCAGGGGTCGCGCCTTCTTGTGAATGGAGTCCTCATTCACGATGACCTCGGTGGCCCCCTCTAAAGACGGCAGTTCAAACATAATGTCGAGCAGGACGTCTTCGAGCACCGAGCGCAATCCACGCGCACCGGTAGACCGCGCAATGGACTGCGTGGCCACGGCTTTCAGGGCCTCGTCTGTCATCGTTAGTTTCACGCCGTCCATGGCGAACAGTTTGTCGTACTGCTTGGCCAGCGCATTGCGGGGCTGGGTCAAAATTTTCACCAGGGCGTCTTCGTCCAGGTCGTGCAGCGTCGCCACCACCGGGAGGCGTCCCACAAACTCGGGAATTAAGCCAAACTTCAACAAATCTTCGGGCTGAATCTCGGCCAGAAAATCGCCCACGGTGTGGTCTTGCTGCGACCGGACTTCAGCGCCAAACCCCAAAGAGTGGCTGCCCATGCGGCGCTCGATGATTTTTTCGAGACCGTGAAAGGCGCCGCCACAAATAAACAAAATGTTGGTGGTGTCGATTTGCAAAAAATCTTGTTGTGGGTGTTTGCGCCCGCCCTTGGGCGGTACGTTGGCGATGGTGCCCTCAATGAGCTTGAGCAGCGCCTGCTGCACGCCCTCGCCGGAGACGTCACGCGTGATGGAAGGGTTGTCGCTCTTGCGTGACAGCTTGTCGACCTCATCGATGTAGATGATGCCGCGCTGGGCGCGCTCGACATCGTGATCGGCGTTTTGCAGCAATTGCACGATGATGTTTTCGACGTCTTCGCCCACATAGCCCGCCTCGGTCAGGGCCGTGGCGTCGGCGATGGCGAAGGGCACGTTGAGGGTTTTCGCAAGGGTTTTCGCCAGTTCAGTTTTGCCGCACCCCGAGGGCCCCAAGAGCAAGATGTTGGACTTTTGCAGCTCGACCTCGCGCTCTTTGTCGCGTCGGTGATCGATGCGTTTGTAGTGGTTGTACACCGCCACCGCCAGCACGCGCTTTGCACGATCCTGTCCGATGACGTGCTCGTCGAGGACCTGCATGATCTCCTTGGGTTTGGGCAGGGAGCCGGGACCTGCGTGCGCATCCGGGGCATCCAGTTCTTCAGCGATGATCTCGTTGCACAAACTGATGCATTGATCGCAGATGTACACCGTTGGGCCGGCAATCAGCTTGCGCACCTCTTTTTGGCTCTTGCCACAAAAAGAGCAGCTCAATGTCGGTCGGTCATTTCCTCTGCCTCGGGTCACAGCTCACCTCACTGCCGTTGGGCGTTCTCGCAACAGTTAGTATATGCACGAAAGCGCACCAGACAACTCACCTTCTGTCGCGCGGCGATCACCGCGTCGCCGTGTCTTTTTTTATGGGCGTCATCACCTGATCGATCAAGCCGTATTCCTGCGCCTCTTGCGCCGTCATGATGAAGTCGCGATCGGTGTCGTGTTGTATCCGCGTCATCTCTTGTCCGGTGTTTTCGGTCAAAATTTCATTGAGGCGCTGGCGCAATCGCAAAATCTCCCGCGCGTGGATCTCAATGTCTGATGCCTGTCCGCGCACGCCGCCCAGCGGTTGGTGGATCAACACTCGCGAGTTGGGCAACGCAAAGCGGCGGCCTTTTGTTCCCGCGCAGAGCAACACCGCTGCCATGGAAGCCGCCTGTCCCAGGCAGATGGTAGAGATGGGACACCCGATGTACATCATCGTATCGTAAATCGCGAGTCCCGCATTGACCGAGCCGCCCGGCGAATTGATGTAGAGCATGATCTCTTTGTCGGGGTTGTCCGAATACAAGTACAGCAATTGCGCGACGATAATGTTGGCCACCTCGTCGCTCACCTCGGAGCCGAGAAAGACGATGCGGTCTTTTAAGAGACGCGAGAAGATGTCCCAACTGCGCTCTCCGCGGTGTGTCTGCTCCACGATTTGCGGATACGGAATAAAGCCGCTCGTAATGTTCCCGCCCCATTTTATGTCGTCGCCGTGCATGCTGCGTATTCCTTTCAATTGGTTTCGATCAGCCATCGTCGCTCGGGCTGTCGCTCGGGCTGTCGTTTGCATCGCCCTGGGAAGGCATGTCTTTTTCTTCGATTGTAATCAGCGGCAACACAAAATCAAAAACCTTGCGTTCCAGCAACATGCCCTTGAGATCCAGGATGCGTTCGCCCTTGCCATACTCGGCGCGGATGCGCGGCAATGGCAGCCCCGTGCTCTCGGCGGTTTGCGCAAACCATGCGTCGACATCGGCGTCGGTGACTTCGAGCTTTTCGCGCTGGGCGATGTCTTCGATCAGGAAGTGACGGTGCACGAGGCGTGCGGCATCGGTTTCGATGCGTTCATTAAATGCGGCGTCATCGCGCTGCATGCCAGCGGCCTCGTCGTCCTCCGCGCCCGCGTCGCGCAGCATTTGCGACATCATCGATGCAAAGCGCTTCTTGTCCGCGTCCACCTGTTTCTGCAGCAACGTCGGCGGCAACTCCATGGGGTTTTGTTCGCACAACGCATCAAACACCGCCGTGCGCAATCGCTCGGACTCTCGCTCTTCCATTTGGGTGAGGTGACGTTTTTCAATGTCGGCGCGCAAGTCGGCCAGGGTTTCGTAGTCGCCCACATCCTTGGCAAACTCGTCGTCGAGCTGCGGCAACACGCGCTCTTTGTGTTCGAGGATTTCGCACGCAAAGGTGGCCTCGCCGCCTTCGCCCAACGAAAACGTCGCCTTGTCTCCAACATCTTTGCCCACCAAGGCGTCGATCATGCCCTGGGGCGTGCGGTCGGGCAGCAGGGTGAAGTCCTGTTGGGGAATGGGTTCGCCCTCGGTGGTGTCGTCGACGACTTGGCGCAATTCACAGCGCACCACATCGCCTTCGGCCACGGCCCGCGGCGTTTCCAAATCGCGAATGGCCGCCAAGTCCGATTGCATGCGCCCCAGCTCGGCGTCGATCAATGCCTCGTTGACTTTGAGCCGAAATTTTTCGGCGGTCACGCCTTCGGTGACCAACGCTTCGAGGCGGGGGGCCACTTCAAAGGTCGCCGAAAACGAAAAGTCTTGGCTCTCGTCGAGGGTGCCCAAGTCAAACTGGGGCTGCGACAATGGATACAACTCCCCCTCTTGCAGGGCCACGCCCAGTTGGCGCGGCACGATGTCATCGATTACATCTTCATTGATGCGATCGCCGTACAGACGCTTGATCACATGTAGCGGGGCCTTGCCCTTGCGAAATCCCGCGATGCGCGCCTGGCGTCCCACCGTTTGCAACACGCGTTTCACACTGGCCGCGACTTCATCGCTGGGCACCTGCACATCGATTTTCACTTGAACCGGACTAATATGGGTGATGGTAAACGACAAGATTTCCTCCTGGGTGCGCAAAATAGACGTCGGAAATAACGGTCCCTGGCGCCGATTGTCAAGCTGGGGGTGACTGAAGATGGCACCCTAGTGGAGAATGTGTAGCAAATTGCTCGAATTCGAGCGAAATGGGGCGGCGTTAATCCGTCACTTTGGCGAGCAGAGACTCGAGATTTTGCACGGACAGCACAAAGCTCTCGCGCTCGGTCTCGGTCAGGCGGGTGAGCAAGTTTTGGTAGCTCTCGCGAATCTTTTTGCGGCGCTGGCGCATAAGTTGGCGCCCTTGTTCGGTGAGCTCCACCATCACCACGCGACCGTCATAAGGCCCGCGCACTTTGATCACCAGACCGGACTTGGTCAACCGCGCCACCATCTCCGAAGTCGTGCTCTGGGCTGAGCCAACAAGGCGTCCCAGGTTGCCCACCGACACCGGGCTGTGATTGTGAATGACCGCCAATATTTTGTACTGCCCGTAGGAAATCTCTTCTTGGAACTTGCTGCCGCTCAACAACTCGAGCCGACGGATCAGTTCCTGTGCCATGCCTTCAATTCTTTCGACCGGGTCTAAGGAGACATCTTGTAAGTGGTCCATGTTTTTGTCCTTGGTGGGGGGGCCCGTTGTTTTCAGGCCCATAAAATTGCCTGTTTACTTAAATTTTTAACATAGAACGAATTCACGTCAAACAGAATCTACTCAATAGCGAAACAAGTTCGATTTACAACCGCATTAAAAGTGACGTTTCAAAAATGACGCAACCAACACATTTACATCTCCGGAGAACCGGTTTCCGCGAGCTCGCGCAGGCAGCCGGCAAGGGGGCGCCGGGTTTGGGGATCGCACAAATCAGGCGCTAGCTCGACCAGGGGGACCAACACAAACTCCCTCTGGAGCAACTGCGCATGGGGAATCTGCAGACGGGGCGACCAAAACACCAGATCGTCAAACAACAAAATGTCGAGGTCGATGGCACGGGGCCCCCATCGCATTGCCTCCCCACTTCGTCCCAGGCGGCGCTCGATATCCTTCAACGCATCCAAGAGGGGCTCTGGCGACAAATCGGTGTACACCTCGGCGACGGCGTTTAAAAAATGCGGTTGCTGGATCAGTCCCCACGGCGCTGTCTCGCGCACCGACGACAGGCGCGACAAATGCATGCGAGGGTGCTGCCGCATGGCGTCACAGGCGCGGTGCAGGTGTGCCTCGCGATCCCCCAGATTGCTTCCCAAGCCAACAAAAATGCGGTGCGGCAAATGACTCAGAACAGCACCATGGCGCCGAGGCGAGCGCCGGCGCTGAGGTACAGACCGGTTTTCCACGGGTCGAACATCTCGCGGTTTCGGATCCAACTGGGGCCGACATCCACGAGGCCCTCCAGGATGAGCGACCAGGATTTGGGCAACCGCACCCCGAGCCCCAAGGCGCCCTGAAAGTCGATCCAAGTGGCGCGCGAGGAAACACCGTCCCGGTTGATAAACGTGGGAATGGCGATGAGCCGAGCGGGGAGAAAGAGACGCGGCGACTTCACGTCGAAATGAAACGCCACGCCAGCGCCGAATCCCACGTGGGTGGTGGCGTCGCGCAACACAAAGGGCGTCCCGCCTTTGATGTACTTACCGACGGACAGCCCCATCACCAGGGCCGCCCAGGGCTTGAAAAAAATGTGCGGCCACAAATCGATGCCGAAGTAAGCGTGGCGCGACGAGGCGTCGTTTTTCAACTGCGGGCTCAAAATGGTGAAGCCCGGCCCCAGATTGAACAGCAGGCCGAAACGCAGCGGTAAAGATTCGTCATCCGCGTCAGCAGCGGGCGTTGTGCGGTCCGAAGAAGTGCCCTTGGCCTTGTCGGCAGACGGTGTCTGGGCATCGAGTTCCGCCACGCGCTTCTCCACATCGGGGCGATCGGTGGCCTGCGGATTTTTTTCGAGGTACCGCCGATAATACGAAACGGCGCGTTCGGTCTGCCCGTCGGCCTCGTAGCAGCGGCCAATATTGTAGAGCAGTCCCTCTTCACCGGTGATCTCGTACGATTTGATAAAGGAATTCGCGGCGTCGATGTACTGACCGGCCTCGTAAAACACCAAGCCCTGTTGAAAGAAATCTCGGGCGGACGCCTCTTGCTTGGCGCTTCTCGTCTCTTGGGCGGCAATGCCATTTGAGAACAAAGTGCCAGCCAGCATCCAGAACCCCAAAACACCGATTCGCCACCATTGATGTTGTTGTCGCATGCGCTCCCTCGACTGGGCCGTGCAGCGGTCCCCACAGTGCCGCATGGGTCGTGCCCCGAAATCCAAATCAGTTTACTGCGTTTGCGGCGTTGTGGCGAATTGAATGCGGCCAAATTTTTCCAGTGTGTGAAAGTCCCCGCGCATGGGCGGCGACCAGGCCCCAAAGGAGGCGTGTGATGCCCCGCGATCCACGCGAAAGAAGTTGGCCGTACAGGTCGGGGGGACAGCGGCATCTTTGTCCGCAGATTCACCCGCAGATTCGCCCGCGGGTTTGTTCGCAGATTCACCCGCGGGTTTGTTCGCAGATTCCCCCGCAGATTCACCCGCAGATTCGCCCGCGGGTTTGTCCGTAGATTCGCTGGGAGGCGCACAATCAAAGAGCTGCCGCGGAATGGCCAGCTCGGCTGTCCAATACGCCGCGCCGCCATTGGGAGACGCGTGAATGATCGCGCGCCCCGTAGTTGTGTTGCGAAACGACTCGTCGCGAACGCGCCATGCGGAGTGGGCATAGCCGGTCAGCCGTCCCGACGGTTCGATGGTGAATTCATAGTACTGCCCAGAGGCGGCATCGGGGCGCAGCAGGACGACAAAGGCATCGCCCGGCACAGTGCCCGGAGCAGCGGCAACGGCTGGCGCACCGCCCGGTGTGTCGTCGAAGCCCTTCATGGCCACATAAAAAAAGCGCGCGTCATAGCCGAGCCACAGCGACGTCTCCATCGCCGCCGAACGACCGCTAAGGGCATCGCCAAACGGCGCAACGGGCGCCACATCCGCCCAGGCGGGATCGCCGTCCACTCGGCCATCCAACACCGGAGGTCGCGACAACCGGGACACTTGGACCTCGGGCAACGGCGGCCCCTGGGGCAGGCTACCGCGCATGCGCACCGACAGCTTTGGTCCGCGAACGCGGTTCTCCTCATCGATCGATTTTCCGGTGGCCGACATGCGTTCCGGTCCGCGCCACAACCCCGTGCGCACCTCGAGCACCGGGCTGGCCCATGTCGACGGCACAGTGATCACTTCGCTGTCCACCACCACGCGGTTCACCGGCCATGTATGGGGCGCCCAGCGGCTGCGCAGCGCTCCGCGGTTATTTTGGCTGGTCACCAGGTTTCCCTGGGCATCGATGAAGTGCGAAAAAAACGACCACTCCTCTTTAATGGCCTGGCGTAGGCGCCAATACCACGTGATGGTCGCCTGCTCGCCGGGAAAGAGCTCCATCTGCTCGTTCACCGAATAGCCCAAGAGCACGGCGCCTTGCGACAACTCTGCGTTCAGCGCCACCATTCCCTTCGGGGGCTCAGACAGCAAAAAAGATGCGGGCAGGGGTGTCTTGTCCGTGGGCATCGGCGGAGGCTTCGCGGCTGTAACGGCTTTGGCGGACTGCGCACCCGCAGAGCTTGACGTCGCTGGCTTTTCGCTACACGCCAGCAATCCCGCGCAGCACAAACAGGCCCCCAGCAACGCTCTTTTCACATACCCCCGCGCGCCCCTCATCGGCGGTTCTTCTTTCTGGAAGCCTTGGCCTGCTTGCGCTTGTTCTTCGCCTTGCCTTTGTCTTTGGCCGATTGCATTTTGCGCGAACCAGGACTTCCCGCTACTGCAGCTTGCAGCATCTCGGCCGTAAGGTCTCCCCCCATCCCCGGCAGCCCTGGCATTCCCGGCATTCCCGGCATTCCCGGCATCCCCGGCATCCCCGGCATCCCACCGTCCCCCATCATGCCCTTCATCTGCCGCGCCATGGCGAGTTGTTTCATACCGGGGATCTTCGACAGCAACCCCGCTTGGCGCCCGATGTTCTCCATCATGCCCTTCATCGCTTCAAAGCGCTCGAGCAGTCCCTCCACCTCTTTGGTCTCGCGTCCACTGCCGCGGGCCACCCGCTCCACCCGACTGGGCTGCTTTTTGAACAGCGAGGTGTCGATGCGTTCCTTGGGCGTCATGGAATGGATCATCGATTCGATTTTGACAATTTCTCGATCATCGACGTTTTTCAGCTCGTCGGGCATGCCGTCGGCGAAGAAGGGCAGTTTCTCAATGAGATCAGAGAGAGAGCCCATCTTTTTAATCGCCTGCATTTGCTCGAGAAAATCCACCAACGTGAATTTGCCACGCAGCATGCGCTGGGCGTCTTTCTCGGCCTTTTCGGCGTCGACGACCTCTTCGAAGTCCTTGACCAGCCCCACCACGTCACCCATGCCCAGGATGCGCGATGCCATGCCCTCGGGGCGAAATTCCTCCAGCTTGTCGAGGGCCTCGCCGGTACCGATGAACTTGATGGGCGCACCGGTGGCCTCTTTAATCGAGATCGCCGCGCCGCCCCGGGCATCGCCGTCGAGCTTGGTCAGCACCACGCCGGTCAGGTTGAGGCGCTGGTGAAACTCGCCCGCGGTGATCACGGCGTCCTGGCCGATCATGGCGTCCGCCACCAGCAGGATATTTTTGGGCTTCACGGTCTTCTTGATGTCGAACAGCTCTTGCATCAACGCGTCGTCCACGGTTTGGCGACCCGCCGTGTCGAAGAGCACGTAATTGCAGCGCAGCGAGCGGGCCTTGCGCATGGCGTCTTCGCAGATCTGCACCGGGTTTTTCGATTCGAAGTCGACGTGTATGGGCAGCTCCAGTCGAGAGGCCAGCACCTGCAACTGCTCAATGGCAGCGGGGCGGTAGACGTCGGCGGCGCAGAGCAGCGGTTTTTCGCCTTGCCGCGCCAACCAGCGTGCCAGCTTGGCCGTGGTGGTGGTCTTGCCCACGCCGTTGAGGCCCACCATCATGATGCCCGTAGGCACATTGCCCGCCGCGCGCTCCAGTCCCGTATTGACCGGTCCCATCATGGCGCTGAGTTCGTCTTCGCAAATCTTGACGAAAGCGTCCGCCGCGGAGATGCGCATCTTTTTGCGATCCTTGCCCACGGCCTGGGTTTGGACAATCTCGCCCAAGGACTTTTCTCTCACGCGATCCAAAAAGGCGCGCGTCAGCTTTAGGTCGACATCGGCTTCGAGCAGAGAGAGCCGGATATCGCGCAGGGAAGCGTCGATGAGTTGTTCGTCGATCTCGGCCAGACCGGCCATTCGTTGGCGGGCTTTGCGAAAGCCCTTTTGCAGTGTTTCGAACATGCCGCAGGTACTCCGGATGACCAGGCGCTTTGACGGGAAGCGCGCATGGCATACCACAAATCACCGCGCCCGCGCGATACCCATTGCAGACAATCCATCGCCTTGATGGCAAATCCGCAGCGCCGCTAGGACATTCTGGGGGTAGTGCCAACGCCAAAACGCCTCTATGATTCGCAGCCATGAAACACCGCGCCACATCACTGCCCATCCACCTCCGGTCACTGCCCGCCCTTCGCCGGTCATCGGGGCGCATCTCTCTGTCCTCCTTGGTCCTCGTGTTCATCCTCTGCCCATTCTTTGCGGGATGCCGCACCCAACCCAACGACGACGCAAAACCCACAGCCATGAACGACCCCGCGGCCGCTGCACAACAAACCGAAACCGCGGCAACACCCCAACGCGAAAGCGACAACGCTGAAGACGAAGACAACCACAATGGAGGCGAGGGTGAGGGGGAAGGTCTGCTCGCGACCAACGACGAAGAGACACCCGACAACCAAATCGACACCGTCCGCCCGCCCGCCACGCACAAGCCCGAACCCATCGTGCCCTTGCCGGTCTTTCCCCCGCCAGCAGCCGGCGCTATGATCGACATCCCGGCCGGTCAGTTTTTGCGCGGCAGCGCCACCCAAGATCCCCTGCGCGACCAATTCGCCGAAAACGATGCCCTCGCCACCGACGTGACCCCCTTCCAAATCGACGTCCTCCCCTGGCCCAACGACCCCGCGGTGGACTACCTTGTCGGCGTTCCGCGCACCGAAGCCGAGGCCCTTTGCGCCAGCGTGGGCAAGCGCCTGTGCACCGAAATCGAATGGGAGTTCGCCTGCCGCAGCACCGACAGCCGCCGCTACCCATCGGGCAACACTTACGAGGACAGCCGTTATGCCGAACACGCCGGACCGGCATCGCCCTTTGGCGTCTACGGCTTTGGCAAAATCATGGAATGGACCGCCAGCGCCTGGGGCGAAGAAGCCGATCAAGTGGAGCGCGCTGCGGTGCGCGGCTGGACCAAGGGCGCCCTGACATTGGGCGAACCCACAACGCCCGAGAAGGGACGCCGCTGTGCCAAACGCCACCACCGCACTCCCACGCTCAGCGATCCCGAGGTGGGCTTTCGCTGCTGCAAAGGAACGCCCAACAAGGCGGTGTGCACCATTGAAGGGCCTAGGCCGCCCCACAGTCTGTACACCAACATCAAGCCCGAAAAGTTCGCCGAAGTGATCCGCATGATCCCGGAGTTGGCCCCCATCCACGACAACCCGCACATGTACAGCGACGGAGACGTGCGCACGGTTTTGGCCCGTCGCGCCAGCGATCGCCAGGCCCTGGCCCGCAGCGGCATTCACTTTCACTGGAAGCCCCTGCGCTGGATACCGCGCCAAGGCACCGAGCTGTGGGTGGGGGTGGGGCGCTCCAATCGGCACGCGTTCATCGTGGCCCTGCACGAAACCATCGACAACGAAGCCTACGTCCACGGTTCTAGCCTCATCCTCTGGGACACGCCCGCCCCCATCGCCATTGCCTGGCGCGAGGGACACCGCGATCAAGTGTACTGGGCGCCCTGCTGGGGATGCCGCGACGGTGGAACCATCGAGTGGGACGACGCGCGCAACGAGGTTATCATTACGCACAAATGGTAACGCACGCGGCGCAGTGCGCATGCACCGTGGCGCCCCAACACCCAACATTGAAATAGATACGAAGCTTAAAAGTGCCGCGCGGCGTGTTCGGCGGCTCCGGGCGTGTCCACGTCCTGCCAGCGCCCATCGCCGATGTCGTGCACCAGCGCCTGCCCCTCCTGGCAGAGCGCAAAGACACCGTCCGATAGCGAACAATCCCCGTCGTCGCGCGTGGCGGCCGCTTGCGCAATTTTGTCGAAGAGCGCCGGCGTACAGGCAAAGAGCCCCACATCGACGGCATCGAAGTTATCGAGCACCTTGTGAATGGCGACAATCTTGCCGTTCTCCGTGCGCACCTTGGTGGCGTCGTCCTCGTCGTAAATTTGATCGAGCTTTCGATCCACTGCCAACACCAGGCCGTTTTCTGGCAAAGCTGCCTGTGACAATCCCGCGATGATCGAAGCGTCGAAGATGTGATCGGACATCGACAAAAAGAAGGGGCGCGCCCCCACGGTCTCTCGGGCAGCCAGCACCGACAAGCCGTTGCTCATGCGGTAGCGCGGATTGGTGACAAACTGCACGTCCATGGGGAGCGCCGCTGCCCGCACGCCCGCCATCACCTCTTCGGCGCGATACCCCACAACGACAATGGCCTCGCGGATGCCCGCCTCCAAAAACCGATCGAGGACGCGCAAGATCAACGCACGCCCCTTGATGGGCAACAATGGCTTGGGCGGGCCCGCATCCGAATGCAGCCGCGAACCGGTACCGGCGGCGATGATCACCGCAACTTCGGGGGTGGGTTGTGACATGGTGTTCTCCTCAAAGGGTTGCCTGTTCTTTGCAGGTCGATGCACGCGGTCAGGCGTATTTTCGGGCCGTGGCCATCACACCCGCGTGATAGCCACCACCAAACAAAATCAAGTGATTGAGCAGGTGATAAAGATTGTAGCCATCTCGCCGCTCGGCATAACCGGGCTGCAAGGGCCACACCGATTCATAGGATCGATAAAAGGCCTCGGGAAATCGCCCGAACAATTCGGACATGGCGATATCGACTTCGCGGTGCCCAAAGTACACCGCTGGGTCGACGAACACCGGTTCTCCGCCGGGACCGGGAAAGGCATTGCCCGTCCACAGATCGCCGTGCACCAGGCTCATCTCGCCTTCGGGCGAAAGCAACCACTGCGCGACACGTGCCACCACGCGCTCCAGCACCTGTTCATCGCTGCGCGACAGCAACCGCTGCCTGGCGGCCAGCTCCACCAAAAAGCCCAGGCGATGCGCTGCAAAAAACGACTCCCAGGTATCGGACCAGGTGTTTCGCTGCACCGTCTTGCCAATGAAGTTGTCGATGGCATAGCCCGGCGCTGGATGCCGCGATGTGCGGTGAAGCGTCGCCAAGGCGCGGCCAAAGTCCTCAGCCCACGCCGTTGTGGAGCGCCCGTGGGGAATGTACGCCATAAGCAACACCGGCGCGCCCTCTTCCTCGGCGATACCGATGGGGGTCGGCACAAGCGGTCCCCCGGGCACCTGTAACGCCAGCAGGCCGTCGCGCTCAGCGGCGAACATCTGCGCAGCCCGTGGCGAACGCGCCGTCTTGGCGAACACGTCTTCTCCGTTGCTCAACCGAAGTTTCGACGCGGCACAGATGGAGCCCCCCGACACACTTGCGCGCCGGACAACCGTTACGTCGTTGCCATAATGCGCCTTAAGACATGCCAACAGACTCGGCAGGGTCACGTCATCAGCCCTTTTCGCTTTGGGCTGCGGTCAACTGACGCAACAGATTTTTCGTGGTGCGGTCAATCAATTGAAACACGTGTTCAAATCCTTCCGGGCCGCCGTAATACGGATCGGGGACTTCGTCACCGTCGCTGGTGTCGGTATCGAAACTGCGAAACAAGCGCACCCGTTCACGCTGCGCGTCGGTCTTGGCCAATCTCAGCACTTCTTTTTCGTTGTCGCGATCCATCACCAAGATCAAATCGAAGTCATCGAGATCTGCGGCGCGAAAATGACGCGCCCGATGCGAAACATCGACACCATGTGCCGCGCCGATGGCACGCGCCCGCGGATCGGGCAAATTGCCCACGTGATAAGAGATCGTTCCCGCCGACTCCGTTTGAAAATCGGCGGCAACACCTAGGGCCTTGGCCTGATGATCAAACACAGCGTGCGCCAACGGCGAACGGCAAATATTTCCCATACACACAAACATAATTTTCATGCGCCAACTCCTTGTAGGATGATGTACGTTTTGTTCTGTTTGCATAAAGTCTGGCGGTGGCGGCTGATTGACCGTCTATGCGTTTTGTGCTATACAAACTGCGCACCTCACGGTGCTTCTCCGCGTGCCATTCGCACGAAGTATCAGCCTGGAATAACCCGGTAGCTGATTGCGTTATTAGCCAGAAAGCACAAAATAAACAAGATGGCGCAAGTAAAGAAATTCAAAGTAGGCGAAAAGGCAGTTTATCCGGCCCACGGCGTCGGCGAAATTGTCGATTTGCAGGTTCGTTCCATCGGCGGAAAAGAACAGCAGTTTTACATCCTCAACGTTCTCGAAAACGGCATGAAAATCATGGTGCCGGTCGAAACCGCCCAAACAACCGGTCTACGTCATGTTATGTCGCGCGACAAAGCTCGCGAAGTCATGGACATCCTCAAAGCCGACGAGGTCGCGGTCACCTCCCAACCCTGGAACCGACGCAATCGCGAGTACACCGACATGCTGAAGAGCGGCGACCCCTTCGAGGTGGCGCGTGTGTTTCGCGACATCTACCGGCTCAAAAGCGAAAAAGAGCTTTCATTTGGCGAACGCCGCCTGCTCGATCTCGCCCACTCGCTGCTCGTGCTCGAACTCTCCTTGGCCCTCAACAAAACAGAGGCCGACATCGACAAAGACATCGACTCCATTTTTCAAAGCAAACAAACCCCGGCGGCTTAGTCTTCGTCCGCACTCACCGTTACATCTGTTGCTGTGTTGGATGTCGCCTGCGTGCTGGCATCGGCGCCATTGGGCTGTGTGGCTTCGGCAGCGGCTTCGATGGCATCGTCGTTGGGGGCGGGGGTTTCGGAGTCGCTCTCCTGCGCAGGCGCATTTTCTTGCTCTGCGGCCCCATCTTCCGCAACAGGGGCAGGCGTGAGTTCGGCCGGCAGTTTTTCGGGAGCCCACCAGTTGCCCGACACCGTGATCAACACCATTAAGCGAATGGAGTCGGCGTAGTAATTTTCGGGCCCCTTGCGCGCAACGGCGGTCCACAACTTGTCCAACCATTCCTGGTTGTCGGGATGCGACATCGCGCTCACAGCAAACGGAGCAATGAAGGCCATGGTTTCGTACCCGGCACCGCTCAAGGGTTTTCCCTGCAGGGTATAACCGGCCAAAATATTTGATGGCTTTCCATCCGCGGCTTTTTGAATCCAGCGGTTCATGCGGGCCAAAATCACGCGGGTGTTTTTGTCTCCAGAGACCAGCCAATCGGTGCCCAGACGCCATGGATTGCGGCAGGCATTGTAGTAATGGTGCCCGTCGTGTGGCCCTTCGAGAAAGCCCGCACGCGCAGGCTCGGGGTTGGCGGATGACGCTTTAATGATGAAGTCAGGGAGCAACCCGGTCAGCGGGCTGTGCTTGGTTTGGATCGCGTTCATGGTGCGTTGCAAATTGGCGACCAAGCGATCCCAGTCCTTGTTGCCGCTGGCGTGGCCAAAGCTGCGGTAGTGCCCCAGGATAAAGTCGGACGAGCGCGTACCATCTTGAAACGCGGGTGTGCCCGTCCCGGCCCAGTCGCCCAGGTAGGTAAAGCGCGCTTGCGGCTCCACGTCTTTGGCGCGAATGGCGCGGATCACCTTTAGGGCCTCCTCGCGGTAATTGATGGCGCCATCGCTGCCCCACTGGCGATCGGCGAGCAACAGCGCATAAGCGATGTCCACATCGCCATCGGTGGCAGAGTCGACACCGCGATCATCGCGACAGCAGATGTTTTGCGACCAGGCCATCAAGTTGCGGTGCACGGAGCTGGGATGTTCGACAAAGAAATGAAACATGCCATCGAAATACTTTTGGGCGTGGGGATCCGCACCTGCCATCAGGGCAAACACAATCATGCCATAGCCATGCGCTTCAGAAACCGTGAGGTTGTCTTGGCCGTGCCCCGTCGTAATTTGGTAACGCCCTTCGCCACAAGTTTGGCGCAGGTAGCGCGACTTCCACTGCAAATAAAAACTGCGCGCCGTGCGATCCATCTCGGCGCGACTCACGTGACTCGGAAAGATGGTGCCGTCGGCGTATGGCATCTTCACCTCTCCAAAAGGCGCGCGCGGAACGCGAGGCGCTGCATCTGTTTCACGCGGTTGGTAGCGCGGCGAAACCGGATTGTTTTGACACTGTGCCGTCGTGAGTTGCTTGTCCTTTTTTTGAAAGCCGCCCGGCGGCGCGATGCAACCCAGCAGCAGCGTCACCGGCAGAATGAACCAACACACTCGAATGTTAACCAACATCATCAACTCCCATTTGGCAAAGCGCAGTCGTCGCTGCGCAGGCGTGGCTGCGGGCAAAAAAAGGCCTCCTACCCGCTCGTAAAAGTCAGCCATGTTACAGGGATAGGAGGCTCCGTAAATACATCAGTGTATTTACTTGTAGAGAATTATTGCATCGTACAATTTTTTTTTCAAATGGTTTGCAAATCACACTGTGGCTTTGCACGCGATGCCAAGCCATGCGCAGGCGATGTGTCTGCGTGCATCAACGTCAACAATGTGATCTCGCTCTCGGTGCCCAGGCGCATCGGCGGTCCCCAAAAACCTGTTCCTTGGTTCACATAGATCTGTGTGCCGCTGGCATCGCGATACCATCCTTTGTTGAACGGCTGCTGCAATCGAACCAAGAGCGAGAACGGCCAAATTTGGCCGCCATGCGTATGCCCGCTCAGCATGAGCCCCACGCCGTGACGACGCGCATTTTCAATTTCTCTCGGCTGGTGCGCAAGCAGCACAACGGCGGCGGCGTCTTGGGCACCGTGCAACGCGCGATCGAGATCGGGGGCTTCTTCGGGGATGATGCGGCCAGCGTTGTAGTCGTTAACGCCCACCAAATAAAAGAACTCATCGCCGTGGGAAATGCGCACTCGCTCGTTGCGCAACACCCGCAAGCCCAAGGACGAGAAGTGCGGAAGCCACGTCGTGACGTCCGAGTAGTACTCGTGATTGCCCGTCACCACAAAGACGCCATGCGTGGCGCGCAGCCCTGCCAACGGTGCGATGTGTTCTGCCAGGTGAGCGACAGCGCCGTCCACCAAGTCGCCGGTGATCACCACGATGTCCGGTTGCAGCGCATTGACACGCGCCACCACATCTGTCAGCCACGCCTGGGTCAGGCTCAACCCGATGTGCAAATCGGAGAGCTGCACCACGCGCAGTCCGCTCATCGATGAGGGAAATTTTTCAAGCCGGATGTCTTGGCGAATGATTGTGGGTTTGCGCAAGCCGCCGGTCACAGCGACACCCGAAGCGCCCACCACTGCCAAGGCCGTAGTCCCCGCGCTCAGCCGCCGGATAAACTGACGACGATCCGGATCATGCGCAGACTTTTTCTCTCCTGCTGGCGTGGTGTCCTTTCGAGACCGCCAACGCCGAAACAAGAAATGCAATATGCGCGCAGAGTCGACAAACAGCAGCGCGAAGACAAACAACAGAGAGGCCCCCATCCACACCAGCGGCAGAAAGGTCCACATCTTTGCCCGTTCAGCGATTGCAAGGCGCGAGACAGCCATGACCACCACCGTTCCCAACCCCATAGCCACAATCAAAGCGGTGAGCAGGCGCCTCCACACGGCCTTGTGAACCGCATCCGCCACCAGTCGCTTCCACATATAGAACTGCATCGCCGAAAACACCGATGTGAACAGCAATGCAAACACCAAACTCTGCCACGAAAACGCATTCATCTCTTTGCATCCAACCTGCTGTGTTGCCGCCCCGCATGGGCATCTATCAGACAAATTTCAAATTGGCGATGTTTCCCGTTGTCGCATTTGACAAGTCGCGACAAAACGCCTCACACTGCCGCACGAAAAGGAGGTACCGTTTCAACCATGTCATTTCAACACACCACGCAACTGCGCGACGGCATCGCATACCACCAGCTCATCAACTCGCGAACCGACGAATCCATTTCACTCATCCCCGAATTGGGCGGCACCATCGCCTCCATTCGCCTGCAGGCCACGGGCGCGCCCAAAGAGTGGCTCGTCTTCGACGACGCCGACAAGGTGCGCACCAACCCGCTGTTTCGCGGCCGCTTTTTGTTTCCCTTCAACGACCGCATCCCAAAAGCGCGTTACACCTTCGATGGCACAACGCACCAACTGCCCGTCAACAGCCCCGATGACGGCTCGGCCATCCACGGCTTCCTGCACCAAATGCCCATGCGCATCGCCGATGTCCGCACCGACGAAGACGCAGCATCCATGCGCCTCGAAGCCCGCATCGCGCCCACGGATTTCCCCGGCTATCCCTTTGCCACCCAGCTCGCCATCACCTATGTCCTGGACGCAAAGGGCGTCACCCTGCGCTTCGACATCGCCAATCCCTCGCAGCGCCCCGTGCCCTTCGCCCTGGGATGGCACCCATACTTTGCCCTCGACACCGAGGCCACAACGCTCATGGCATCCTACGAGCGCTTTGTCGAAGTCGACGACGCTCTCCTGCCCACGCGGCAGCTCCTGCCCACCGCCCAGACCCCACTGGACTTCTCCTGCGGGCAGCCACTCGAGGGCATGTCCGTCGACCTGGGGTTTACCGCCCCTGCCGACGGCATAACGCGACTGCGCCACCGCGACGCCCAGCTCGAAATTCACCAGGACACCGCGCTGTTCCCCTACACGCAGCTTTACATCCCCGAAGACGGGCGCTCCATCGCCATCGAGCCCATCACGGCTGCCACCAATAGCTTCAATTTTCAGGAATTGGGACTACGGGTGCTCGACGCTGGCCAAAGCGTACAGGGCGCAGTGCGCATCCGCTGTCACACCCCCTAAGCGAGACTTATGGTTTCGTCCTGCCCGCGCGAAACAAGTTCAACAGCAAGAGCACAAACAAAACAACGCCAGCGCCACTGGCAATGCGCGTGGCCTCCGCGTTGGAGACGCTATGGAAATAAAGTCCGGCGCCCACGCTCGTGCCGATGAGGAGGGTTAGGCTGAGCTGTTGCACGGCCAAGTACAACAGGCGCGCAGCCGATGACATGCCGTTGATGCGCACCGATACGTTGCCCGCCAAGACGCCATTGGCAAATTTTTCAAACAAACGCGGCAACGCCAAAAACGACATGAACTTTTCGCGCCCAAAATCGAAGAGCAGCTCCGACCAGTCGCGGTCGGCGTCGAGCACCAATTTTTCGAGGTATGGGCGAATGATTTGCGCGGGCTTGAGCTGCGGATCGAGGTGCGAACAAATGCCTGCCAGCAGCAACGCCGTGCGCTCCAAGAGCACCCACTCTCGCGGCATTTTAAAGGCGCTTGTGATCTGCCGAAGCCCCACGTTCATATCGTTTAGGTCGGCCAAGTGCGCGAAGCCCTTGCTGGCATCGATGTTGATCGATGAGAAGGAGAAGTTTGTCAGGTGGATCTCTTCTTGAAATTTTTGGTGAAAATGCTCGATCACGCGTGTGGCGGCTTCGGTCTGGTCGGTGCCAATGCGCAAAAACCCCATGTCCTTTAGCGACTGCAACAACTGCTCTTCATTGCCCTTAATAATGGCTTCTAAAAACGAAATGAGGCCGGAGCGCATTGAGGCGGAGAGATGGCCGACCGCCCCAAAGTCAAGCAGGGCGATGGCGCCGTCGTCGCGGATCAAAATATTTCCCGGATGGGGATCGGCGTGATAGATGCCATCGACAAAAATCATTTGGCAGTACACGGTTAACAGGCGCTCCGCGATGTGAGACGGATTGAGCCCCTTGGCGGTCAAGGTGGCCACATCGGTGATCTTGGTGCCCGAAATGTATTCGAGGGTGAGCACGCGCGAGGTGGAGAGCTCGTCGAGAACTGTCGGAAAGACCACCCCGGAGTCCGGGGCAAAATTGGCGGCGACGGCCTTCAGGTTTTCGGACTCTTTGCGAAAATCGAGCTCTTCGAAAACCATGGCGCGGATCTCGTGGTAGTAGTTGTCCAGACCGCGCATCTTCACAAATCGCTTCACCAAATTGAGCACGCGCCAGACGGTCTTTAGGTCGGCCGCGGCCACTTTCTCCACGTCGGGATGCCGCACCTTCACCGCCACCTTTCGGTGGTCGCGGGTTTCGGCCAAGTGCACTTGCCCCAGGGATGCCGAAGCGATGGGCTCTTCTTGAAAGGACGCGAACAACGCCTCAGGAGACGCGCCCAGCTCTTGCGCGATCTGCATGCGGATCTGCTCAAAGGGACGCGCCGGAACCGCATCCTGCAGATTGGACAAGCCCACCCGCAAGGTCTCGGGCAAGAAACTGGTCATGATGCTGAACAGTTGCCCTATCTTGATGAACATCCCCTGCAACGAGAGAATGGCCTTTTCGATGCGCGCGGCGTTGCGCACATGCAGCGCGTCGATGCGGAGCTCTCTGTATTCGTCACCCCAGAGCCTCGCTCGAAATGCCAGCCATGCATACGAGAGCAAAATCAACCAAGCGGTGGTGTAGGCTTTGAGAAATCGAAACGTCGCGCGTTGAATCGGTTGTTTCAACGTCATCGGTGGGTTTACGGCACTTTGGCGAGCAACACCGTGATGTTGTCGTGTCCGCCGTTGCGGTTGGCCTCTTCAATCAGCGCCTGGCAGGCCGCGGACAAATCGGAGCCCTTGGACAACAAAATGCGCTGCATGTTTTCGTCGGTCACTTCGCCGCTCAAACCGTCGGAACACAGCAAATACAAATCGCCGTTGCGCAGTGGTTCGAAGGCCACGTCGACCTTCACGGACTCCTTCATGCCGAGGGCGCGAACAATGACGTTTTTGTGCGGGAAGCTCTCGATCTCCTCGGGCGTCAACTTTTTCATTTTGATGTAGTCGTTGAGCAGAGAGTGATCCTCGGTGAGCAACTCGAAGCTCTTGTCGCGCAGGCGATAAATGCGGCTGTCGCCCACGTGCGCGATGTACACGCCCTCCGCGACAAAATACAGCGCCGTAATCGTGGTGCCCATGCCGCGGTACTTGGCGTCTTTTTTTTGTGCCTCGTGGATGCGCAGATTGGCGAGCTTGATGGCGGTAATCAAACGGTTTTCTTCGTAGCGCCGGGAGCGATCCATTTTGTAGGGCCAGGTCAGCTCCGGATCATCTCGCGTGTCTTGAAAGAAGGTGCGCATGGTTTCGACAGCCATTTGACTGGCCACCTCACCCGACGCATGTCCCCCCATGCCATCGCAGACAATAAAGAGATTTTCGCCTTCCATAATGGTGAATGTGTCTTCGTTGTGATTGCGCTTCATCCCAACGTTGGTTTCACCGGCGACGATAACTGAGGGTTTCAAATGCGACCTCGTCTTCTGTTGGTGGGGTTGGTGATCAGCCCGCCAATACCATGGCTGTAATAATGACGCCCAGAAAGATGGCTGCACCGGCACCGAGGGCAATCATCACGAGTGTCTTGGGGGCAGGTGGGAAGTCATTGGGTGCCACGGACATTGTTGATGGCGACGCTTCGTAAGGGGGAGCGGCTTGTGCGGTAGGCGCAGCGGCAGCCGGAGCGGCAACAGCAGCAGCGACAGCAGCGGCAGCCGGGGCGACGACAGCAGCAGCAGCGGCGGCGACCGGAGCAGCAGCGGCGGCAACCGGAGCAGCAGCGGCGGCAACCGGAGCAGCAGCGGCGGCAGCCGGAGCGGTAACGGCGGAAAGGTCCGCAGCGGGCGCGCCCAAAACGGTCGCTTGAAACGCTGCTTCAGCAGGAGGTGCCGGAGCGGCAGCGGGTTCGGCTGCGGCGGGAGCGGCAACGGGTTCGGCAACGGGAGCGGCGACAGGCTCAGGAGCCGGAGCGGCCGTTGGGGGTTTCACGGCGGGCATGCCAAAGACCGTTCGCGCCGCCTGAACGGGTTTGTTCTCAGGCGCGACAGGAGCGGCGACGGGTGTCGCCATTTTCACCATTGGGGCTTCGACCGGTGCTGGCGCCGGCGCCGGTGCCGCCGGGGCTTCGACATTTGCATCGGCCCCTGGGCCCGTTCCCTGGGGTGCGATGGGTGCACCACCGGTACCCTTTTCGTTTACACTGGGGATTCCAAACATTGTTTTGGCCATGATTGTTTCTCCTTACACGACGAGGTGCAGCCGTAACGCACTGAACCGTCGCGCGTATTCGTTTATAGATCTGTTCGCCAATGTACGTTTAACGCCCTTCGACGTCAACAATCCCCTGCTCTTTCCACACCACAGCAGCCGATGAGCGACAAGCGGCGCTCCCTGGAGGACACGGTGTTGGCCACACAATCGGGATGCATTGGGTATGCGCAGGCGCTTACTCTTTTTTCAACTCTTCTTTCATGCCGATGAGTTGATAGTACTGTTGCAAGGCCTCCACATCGTGGATTTCGAGGACTTCATTCGACAGGCTGAGGTACTGGTTATCGCGCAAATAAATAATACCCTGCTTGGTCGTGTCGACATCCAAACCGATTTTCGACGCCAGCTCCATCGGGGTTACTTCGAGTTGCACGGGGGTTTTGTCGGGTGAAACCTGCTGCGCCAAGCGAATCAGGGCGTTGACAATTTTGCTCTGTGAATCTTTGAGCATCATGTTTTCAATGCGGTCTTCCGCTGCCTCCAACCGCCGAATCAATTGATTAATCAACTTCAACGCCAGTTCGGATTGCTGCTTGAGCAGCGCGCGAAAATCCTCGGTTTTGAGCGCGAGCAGCCGGCACACCTTGCCAAAAGCCACCGCCGAAACGGGGTGCAAGCGCGTCTCGGTCAGGGCATGCTCGCCAAAGATCTCATCCGTGCGCAATATGGCGATATCCCGCTCTACATGACGTACCTTTTTGATCAGCCGCACCCGCCCTTCGAGAATCATAAAAATTTCGCTGCAGGGCTCTCCCTCGGCAAAGATCAAATCGCCGCCTTCGTAGCTCCTGCCGAATTTCTCAAACAACCGATCCGCATTTTTGGCATCTGTTTCCATATGTTCGTTATCTTACGTGCAATGAACGCGATGCGGTAGTGAAATATTGTGTTGCTACGGAAACCAGACCAATCGCCTTGCGGTGCCACATCGCCTCATGCCATGCTCGACGCCTGCGCGCGGACGCCCGTCTCCCAACACCCAAATGGCGCCATCCGCCGCAATACAACCATGAACTTCTCGGGTTTCATCGCTGCCTTCATCGCCGTCATCACCATTGGGTTGGGCTTTGCCTGGGTCATTCGCCTCGAATACTGGTTTGGCGCCCACCTCGCCAAATGGGTGGCCGTGCTGGGCCTGGCCATCTGCGCGCTGTCCCTGTTTTTGCCGGGATTTTGGGCCCCGGCCATCACCGGCATTTTCGGCGGCACCGTCGTCTGGGGCGCCACCGAGTTGCCCGAACAAGCCCAGCGGGTAGCGCGCGGCCTCTTTCCGAAAAACCCCAACAAAAATAGGTCTCGGCCATGAGCTTCTCTTTCACCGGCCTCATCCTGGCGGGCGTCACGGTGGGCACCATCGCCATCGGACACGAGCTCGTGCGCAAACTCAACTATCACTTCGGGACACGCCCCGCAGCACCGCTATTTTTGCTGGGCGCCGCCGTGCTCGGCGCGTCGCTGTGGTGCGCCTCCAACACCCTCAGCGCCGCACTGGGCATCGTGGGGCTCACCACCATCGTCGACGGCTACGAAATACTCCGCCAAGAAAAGCGCATCCAAAAAGGGCATGCTCCCGAAAATCCCAAGCGCCCCGTACGCCGTCCATAACGACCGCGGGCGTCAGCGCACAATGCGCCGCAAAATGTCGAGAAAGTGCCCCACTTGTTCGGGCAATGAAAACTTTTTGACGTACTGCTCACCCGCCGCCACGACGTCGTCGCGATACGGGCGCTCGTCGAGCTTCTCAATGGCATCCACCCAGGCCTCGACCTCGGAGAACCGGGAGAGCAACAAGCCGCCGTCTCCCACGGATTCGATCAGCCCACCGGTGTGTGAGGCCACCACGGGGATCCGGTGGTACATGGCCTCCACCGCCACGCGGCCAAAGGGCTCTTCCCACTGAGAGGGGATGATGATGGTGCGCGTCATCAAATAAATGGTCGCCACATCGGGAGAGCGCCGCGCGTGGATCAGGTTGCCCGAGCGCGTCAGCGAGATGCCGTGGGATTCGGGATCGATGAAGCCCTCGACGAAGAGAAACGAGCGGTCGGGGAAATGCGTTTTCACCAGCTCGTGAGCGATGTGCAGGCCTTTGTGGGGCAGCGGATTGAAAAAGGTGATGAAGGAACCGGGGTATTGCGGCGGCCGAAAACTGCGGCGGTCGGGCACGGGATACACGACATGCGGGCGCATCTCCCACTCCTGTCGTATGCGGCCTGCCATAAAGTGACTGTTGGTGATCACTGCGGCGAGCTGGTGACGCACATCGCGAAACAGTTGCATGCCCTTGCCGGGATCGTGAACGTAAATCGCCACCGGAATGCCGTGGTGGTGCAGCAGGTCCATCATGCGCGCAATGTCTCCCTCACCGCACTGGGGTTCGGCGCTGGAGGTCAGCACAATGTCGGGCTTGTAGCTTTGAATGACGCGCGTAAATTCCTTGAGGTAGTCGCTCTGCACCAAGCCGACGCGGACGCCTTCGGCCATGTAGCTGCGCTGGCGCGTGCGCTCATCCGTGCGCGGTGCCACGATGCCGTGTACGCGAACAGTGGCCCCCTGCTGCACCATTTCGCGCGCGAACTCATGATTGGCGATGTCAGCGCCGCTCACAGACGTGGGAAACCACCAGCGGTGATTGGCGACGAGAATTTTCAGCGAGCGTCCAGACATAACGAGCCCAAGACAAGACACAAAGCCCGCCTTCTGTCTATCCAGATTGCAGATTTATCCGTGCAGGAAGTGCGCGAAACCATTCGACGAAACCTTTGGGTGTGGTACTCATCTCGCCATGAGCACACTCTCCCTATTTTTGATGTTGGTCGGTTTTTGCGGATTTTGGTTGGCCGCGCCGTGGGGCCTTGTCGCCTTGGGATTTTCGTTGGTCGGGCTGTTCCTGGCCACGCTGGACCTCACCCACAAGGACGCTCCGGCGTCGTCGATCTCGCTGGACATCGCCACGTGGCTGTATGGCTCGGCCACCTTGGCCTACGGCGGCGCCTTTCAATTGCGCGCCATGAACGGCGACATCGCGTCGCGCTTGCCCGTGGCGGATTGGCATGTCTACCTGGGTTTGGGTGCCGGCGCACTGGCCCTGGCCATCGCGCTGGTCCTCATCGGTCGGCGCTGGCTGCGCGCGCTGTTTACCGCCACATCTCTGGTGGCCCTGCTCGCCTGCGGTTTTCTTTTCGCCTTGGCTGTTTTGCAAGCCGACGCTGCGGGACTGCGCCTGCTGTAACCACTTTTGCAAACGCCCCCAACGCGCCTGCGACACATCGCAGATTACTTCTCGGTGCAAAGCCCGCGGGCCAAAGCCACGACGGTTTTGACGCCGAAGCCCTTGCCGCCCTTGCCCAGATGTCCCAGGACGCCCGGCTTGCCACCGGGACCCGCGATGTCGATGTGCACCCAGGGCGAAAAGTCCTTCACAAAGCGCTTGAGGAATAAGGCGGCACAGATCGAACCGCCCCAGCGCGCGCCCGAGTTCTTCATGTCGGCGATGTGAGAGTCGTACGCCTTGTTGTACGGCGCGTGGAGGGGCATCTCCCACAGGTATTCGCCCGCGCTTTTGCCGGCGTCCAACACGCGGCGCGTAAAGGGCGCGTCGGTGCCGTACACCGCGGCGATGTCTTCGCCCAACGCCACCACGGCCGCTCCCGTCAATGTCGCCGCATCTACGAGGAAGTCGGGTTTCGCTTCGAGGGCCACGGAAATGGCGTCGGCCAAAACAATGCGCCCCTCGGCGTCGGTGTTTTCAATTTCCACCGTTTGGCCGGTGCGCATCCGGATGACATCGGAGACGTTGAAGGCCGTACCGGAGATGGCGTTGTGGGCCATGGGCGCAATGCAAGTCACGCGAATGGGCAACTGTAGCTGGGCGATGGCGGCGGTGGCGGCCAGCATCATCGCAGCGCCCGCCATGTCGAACTTCATGTCTTCTTGGCTCTTGGCGGGCTTGAGGCAGTAGCCGCCCGAGTCAAACGTAATGCCCTTGCCCACCAACGCCAGGTGACGGGTCGCGTTGGCCGGCGCGTATGTGGCCTTGACCAAACAGGGGGGCGTGGCCGAACCGTTGCCCACGGCCAAGATGCCGCCGCAGCGCTCCTTGGCCAATCGCTTGTGGTCCCAAACCGCAACGCTGAGTCCCGCCTCCTGGCCAAATTGCACCGCGGTCTCCGCAAAGGTTTGGGGGGTCATCACTTGGGGCGGCTCGTTCAACACATCGCGCGCAAAATTGACGCAGCGGCACACCACCTCGCCTTCGCTTAAGGCTTGGCGCACCGCGGCGACGTCCCCGGTCTTCACAAAGAGCGCCACGGAGATGGGCGGCTTGGGCTTTGTCTGGGCCTTGGACTTGTAGGTGTCGAATGTGTAGCCGCCGAGCAAGGCCCCTTCTTGCACAGCAGTGGCCAAGGCGGCGTGGGCATCGTCGAGGCACACCACCACGCGCTTCAACGAGAGCTTGCGGGCCACCCCAATGGCCTGGCTCATCATTTCGCGCAACGCTTGTGCGGCCATCAGGGGCTCGTCGCCCACACGGCGCACCGCCGCTGCCACGCGCTTGCCGCCGTACTCGCCCAGAAAGGTCAACGCCAATTTGTCGCTGTCATCTCCCGGAGCCACTGCGGACAAGGCGCCGGGTACATCCGACACCGAAAAAGCGGGGCGCTTTCGCGAAACCCACGGCAAGCAGAGCAAATCGCCTGTCTTGAGCGATGGCATTTTGGGTGAAAAAGAAAATGTCGACATTGTCCTCTCGCTTTCTTGCATGTGCGCCTACAAAACAAAACAACGTCAGACTCTTGCGCTTGGGCCGGGCAATTTCAAGTGCCTATTTTGTCTGCATGTGTGTCCGCCCGTGCCTGGCGGGTACCCGGCAGAAAAAATGGGGCGTTCAGAGTGATTTGGGGCGAGTTTTGGAGCGGGTGATTTTGGGCCGGGTACCCGCAAGGGGCACCCCTACACCTGGGGCCTTGCAACAGGACGTTTTGGGCGCTGTTTTTGGGGCGGGAATGCGAACCGCAAACAAACGAACAAAAAAACAAACAGACAAAAAACGACCGGACAAAGGTCCGACCGGACAGGTACAGCGCTTGTGGCACCCTTTGGGGTCGCTTTGGGGTCGCTATTGATCATACGTGTTGATTCTGGAATGATGCCGCGTAGTTTTGGGGATGGTTTCGCGTCGTCCACAAAACACGCCACAACGGGAGAATCCACAATGGCCCACCGCATTTCAATACACGGCGTTTTGCTAGCCCTGCTGTTCTGCGCCCATCCACTGCACGCCGACAAAGCCGAGCCGGCGCTCACAGCGGGCGATGCCCAGGACGAAACCGACAAAACCCACGAAGCCGACGAAGCCCGCGCGATCGACGAAGCCGAGCAACCGATGCCCCGCTCTCTGTTTTTGCTGACCTACACGATGGCCAATGCGCTGGGCACCGACTACATCCCGAGCTTCAGCCCCAAGGGCATCACCTTTGGCTACCGCTTCCACCTCACGCCGCGGTTCGCCATCGGCCTCCTCTTTTCGTGGCAGGCCTTTGACACCAAGCACGTCACCACACAAAGCTACGCTGACGACACCATGACGATTCGCGGCACACAACTGCGCAGCCGCACCGCGATGCCCCTGGTGGCCACCGCACATTACAATTTCAAAATCCACAAAGACCGCGTCCTCTTTTTTGTGGGCCTGGAGACCGGCGCCTACCACGTCGCGTCTACCGAGGATTATCCCTGGGTTTATTTTTCGGACAGCCAATGGCACTGGGGCTTTGCGCCCGAGCTCGGCATGCGGCTCGCCCGCGTCAAAATTCCCATTTACCTCAGCATTAAGTACACCCTCATGGTTCCCAATTCCGAACAAGGCACGCAATCCATGTTGGGCTATCACATCGGATTGTCGTGGGCCCGTTGAACCGCAACACCCGGAGACAACACACAGGAGAATGCCATGTCTTTTTTTTCTTGGCTCATGGGCGGCACCTTTGAGAGCAACCAAAAAACCGCTGACGAGCTCTTTGCCAAGGGCTCCTTTGGCGAGGCGCGTCTCTCGTATGAACGCGCGCTGCGCCGGGCAGGTGAACCGCACCGCAACCAAGTCGAGCCCGTTCGCGAACGCATCCTCGAGTGCCGCAAAAACCTCGCTGAGCGCTGCATCCAAAACGCCACAACCTTCATTGAAGAGGGCGAATGGGAGTTCGCACAAGAGGAGCTCGACAACGCATTGCAAATCCTCGACACCCCCGAAATCGCCGACGCCGTTGCCGCGCTCGCCGATCGCCTCGAAGCCGCACAAGCCCGCGCCGTCGTCGAAGAAGATGACGAGATGTCCGAAGAGGAGCTCATCGCCATCATCGCCGGCACCTGGTCGTCTCCCCGCGCCGAAGAGTACAACCAGTTGCCCGACGTATTCTTTCAAGCGATGTTGGCGGCCCATGAAGGCGACCACCAACGGGCTTTCGACACCATCGAGACGCTCATTCAAGAACACGACGACTCCTTTGCGCTTTGCTTCTTGCACCTCGAACGCGCGCTGCAAGCCGCCGCCCTCGAAAAATGGGACGACGCCGAGGCGTCCCTTCGCACCTTCTTGGCCCTTCCCGCCATTCCCGAGAGCCTCGAAGAACGCGTCAGCGCCCACACGATGCTCGCGACACTGCTCGACAAAAAAGGCGACGCCGAAGCCGCCGAAGAAGCGCTAAAAGAAGCGGTGAAATTGATGCCCAAGAACCACGTCCCCCTCTTGAACCTGGGCATCTACCTGCGCAGCAAGGGCGATTGGCAACGCGCCCTGCGCACCCTCGAAAACTGCCGCGCCATCATGGGCACCAGCGGGCCACCCGACATCCGCGTCTTCAAAGAGACCGGCCTCACCTACGCCGCCATGGAGCGCCCTCAGGAGGCCCTCGGGTGGTTTGAAGCCGTGTACGAGTACTACATGAAGCAGGGCAACTTGAAGCAGCTCGACCCCGAGACCGGCGTCTTGCTCGCCAAGGCCTACGAAGACGATGGGCGCCTGCAGGACGCCTGCAACATTTACCGCCACCTGGCCAGCGGCGTCGATGTCGGCAACCACTTCTTCTATCACCTCGAAACAGCGCGCCTGCTGAAAGCCGCCGGTGGGGACCCCGCGACGTTTCACACCTACATGACCCGCGCCGCCGAGCTCGCCCAAAGCGATGAGGACCGCACCGCGCTCGACGCACTCAACGCCGAAGCCGCTCCATGAACCCCAAGCGCCTGATATCCATTTTGTCGCTGTTGCTATCGCTGTTGCTATCGCTGTCGCTGTGCCTCGGGGCCGCTGCCTCCACGTCGGCGTCTCCCCATTTCGCACCCCTGTCGGCCCTGGCCAACACATGGCCTGCCCACATCTTCACCGCGCCTTCACCGCGCATCAACGGCATCACCATCGCCCCCATCGAGGACAGCCAACTGGGCTTTGTCGGCTACGGGAGCCCGCGCTGCAAAATGGCCGTCGACGAGCTGCCGCACCTGGGCGCCAACTGGGTCTCCCTGACGCCCTTCGGCCGCATGGAGAACCTGGAAGACACCTTCATCATCCACGACTTCGAAATCCCCGTGGCCCAAAACGAGCAATACATCCGCGACACAGCGCGTTGGGCACAACAGCGCGGGCTACGCGTGGCCCTCATCCCGCACTTGTATGTGATGAGCGGACAGTGGCGCGGCGACATCGACTTCCCCAAAGCGGCGCAATGGACCACCTGGTTTGCCGCTTACAAACAATACCTCCTGCGCTGGGCCGCTGTGGCGCGCGACATCTCGGCCGATCTCTTCTCCATCGGCGTTGAGTTCAAGAGCACCTCCAACTACCACGAGGAAACATGGCGCCAGCTCATCGCCGAGGTGCGCCAAGTTTATCCGGGCCCCCTCACCTATTCGGCCAACTGGGACGAAGTGGAGCAAGTGCAGTTTTGGGATGCCCTGGACCACATCGGCATCAACGCCTTTTGGCCCCTGGCGCGCAAACCCGGCGACGGCTACGCCATCATCCGCGCCATCACCGAGATGCTCGCCGATGAACTCGAGGCCCTATCGGTTTTCTACGGCAAGCCCGTCCTCTTCACTGAGATGGGCATCAAGAGCGCCACCGACGCCGCCCTAGCGCCTTGGGAGTGGCCGGAGCACCTCTCGGGGATGCGCTACGACGAGACCTACCAAGCCATGGCCTACGACGCTTTCTTCGATGCCATGCGCCCTCGAAGCTGGTTCTCCGGGCTATTTATCTGGAAGTATTTCGCCGATCCCTTTGACGAGACCCAAGAGGCGCTCACCGGCTTCACACCGCGCGCGAAGGCTGCCGAGGCCGTCCTGTCGCGCCATTTTGGGGCCCCGCCCCACACCACCTTCGCCCCTATTTTTTAACTACGCGCGGCGGACAAGCTAGGGCGTTGCGCCATCGCTTTCACTGTCGGTGTCGGTGTCCGTATCGGTGTCCGTGTCCGTGTCCGTATCGGTGTCGGTGTCGGTGTCCGTGTCCGTGTCGGTGTCCGTATCGGTGTCGGTGTCCGTGTCCGTGTCCGTGTCCGTGTCCGTGTCCGTGTTCGTGTCCGTGTCGGTGTCGGTGTCCGTATCGGTGTCGGTGTCGGTGTCCGTGTCGATGATCGTGTCGGGATCGGTGCCGGAGTCATCCAGATCGACGCTCGTGTCGTCAGAATCTAAAGAGGGGGTGTCCGGGTCCACCTTGTTGTTGTTGCTCGGAGGCCCGTTCTCTCCCTGTGTGTCGTTATTGCTTGTAGGCGGTGCGTTATCCGACGTAGGCGGCGGCGAAATGGGGCCGCCCAGACATCCCCAAAGCCCCAGCATCAAAGCCATCAATAACCATAAGTATTTGTGCAAAGCAGTCTCTCTTTCCGTGGCGCACGCATGCTGCCGCAACGCCAATGCTTCAGAGCAGGCATTGCACCAATGTTAGCCCGGTTCAGCTTGTGGTGTCAGTTTTTTCTTAGCGCATCAAAAAAGAGAGGTTTGCACGCCGCCCGACGCGGGACCGCCACCTTTTTTCCCGCTGTTGGCCTTGTCATCTGTTGCGGGCGGTGACGTGGGCGAAGAGGGCTTCGGTGCCGCTGTGGGATCGGACTTGGGCTCGGGGTCGGGCTCGGGGTCGGGATCGGGCTCTGGCTTGGTGTCGCGCAAGCGCTTCATCCGCACGACGGACTTGGCGCTCAACCGGGCGCCGCGTGCCTGTGGCCCCACCATCTCAATGTCGCCCAAATTGACTTCGATTTCGTTGATGCGCTGCCGCTTGCTGGGGACAAACGTCAACCGCAGCACATCGCCCACGTCGCCCGGCAACAAGTAGTCGAGGGAGCCCGCTTTGTCTTTGATGAGCTCGTACTCCCGGTCTTTGATGAACTTGTGGATGTGTACTTTCTTGGCAAAGGCGACGCGGTCTTTGTTGCGGTACACCACCGTAAACACGGCGCCATTTTCGATGTCAAAGGCGTCCCAATACAGCACCTTGCCCGGGATGAGCATCTTCTCGGCGGGACCCACAATGCGGTAGGAGCCGTCCTTGCTGACAAAGAGCACGCGGTCGTACTCGCTCATGGTGATGACGTAGTGCGAATTTTTCACTTCGCTGCCGAAGAAGCCCGTCTCCTCGTCGTAGCCCACGCGGATGTTTTGGCGCGCCACGGTCCTGCGGTCCACCGACTCGAAGACCTCGATGCGCGACATGCGCGGATACTGGGCACCGTATTTGTCGATGAGCCCCTGCAAGTAGGCGATGGTGGTCTGCGTGAGCGCCTTGAGTTTGCGCTGCACGTCTTTGAGAGACGCCAACACCTCATCGAGCTGGCGGCGGTTGCGGCCGATATCGTAACGGGAGATGCGGCGGATGCGCAGCTCCAACAGACGCTCCACGTCTTCGTCGACCATGGGGCGCACGAAGCGCTTCTCAAATGGCTTCATGCCCTCATAAATTTCCATGACCACGCGCGCTTCGGTTTTGGCCTCTTCAATGCGCTTGTAGACGCGCTCTTCGATAAAGATTTGCTCCAGCGTCAGCCAGTGCTGCTTGTCGAAGAGCTTGCGCTGCTGGAGCTCGAGTTCGGCGCAGATTTGATCGCGCAGCCGGTCGGTTAAATAGCGCAGGGTTTCGCTGACGCCGAGCTCCGCGGGATGTCCGTCGCGGATGGCGACGATGTTCGACGAGATGGAGACCTCGCAGTCGGTGTAGGCATACAACTGCGGGATGAGCTCGTCGCTGTGCACGCCCCGGGGCAGGTTGATTTCGATCTCGACGTGATCGGTGGTGTAATCGTTGATGGTGCCAACCTTGAGCTTTCCCTTTTGGGCCGCGTTTTCAATGGAGGCGATCACGCTCTCGGTGGTGGTGGAGAAAGGCACCTCGCGGATGATGACGCGCTTGTCGCCCTCTGCCTCAATCCGCGCGCGCACTTTGACCTTGCCGCGCCCGTCGTCGTACTCGGAGACATCGACGATGCCGCCCGTTGGGAAGTCGGGAAACACCTGCGCCGGCTTGTAGTTGAGGATGTCGATTTGCGCCTGGAGCAGCTCCGTGAAGTTGTGGGGCAAAATTTTGGTGGCCATGCCCACCGCGATGCCCTCGACCCCCAGCAGCAACAAGACGGGCAGCTTCACCGGCAAAAACACCGGCTCCTTTTTGCGGCCATCGTAGCTGTCGCGAAACTCGGTGAGCTCTTTGTTGAAGAGCGTCTCGCGGGCCAGCTCGGTCAGCCGGCACTCGATGTAGCGCGCCGCCGCCGCCGCATGCCCCGTGATGATGTTGCCGAAGTTTCCCTGCTTCTCGATGAAGTACTCTTTGTTGGCCAGCACCACCAAGGCATCGCCGATGGAGGCGTCGCCGTGGGGGTGGAGCTTCATCGTTTCGCCGATGATGTTGGCGACCTTGTGAAACTTGCCGTCGTCGGTTTCGAAGAGGGTTTGCAGGATGCGGCGCTGCACCGGCTTGCAACCGTCGCGGACGTCGGGGATGGCGCGGTCCACAATGACGTAGCTCGCGTATTCGAGAAAGTTTCGTTCCATCAAGGGATCGAGCGTTGACATAAAAAGCTCCCGTAAGAATGGGCTCAGGCCAAGTCCGCAATCAGCCTGTCCACGATGAACTGTTTGCGTTCCGGCGTGTTTTTGCCCATGAAGAAATCCAAGGTTTTGGTGATGTGGCTCATCGACTTTACCGTGACCGGCACGAGGCGCATGTCCCCTCCGATGAAGTGCGAAAACTCTTTGGGGCTGATCTCGCCCAGTCCCTTGAAGCGCGTGATCTCTGGCTTGGCGATTTTCTTGGCCGCCGCGTCCCGCTCTTTTTCGCTGTAGCAGTAGTGGGTCTCCTGCTTGTTGCGCACGCGAAACAGGGGCGTCTCCAGAATGTATACGTGTCCCTTGAGCACCAGCTCGTCGAAGTAGCGCAAGAAGAACGTGAGCAGCAGGTTGCGGATGTGCATGCCGTCCACGTCGGCGTCGGTGGCGATCACGACCTTGTTGTAGCGCAGGCCTTCAATGCCGTCCTCGATGCCCAAGGCGCGCATGATGTTGTACAGCTCTTCGTTTTTGTAGATGGCGTCGCGCTTGAGACCGTGGCAGTTGAGGGGTTTGCCCTTCAGCGAGAAGATGGCCTGGGTGTAGACATCGCGAGACTGCACCATGGCGCCGCCCGCCGAATCGCCCTCGGTGAGGAAGATGAGGGTGTCTTCGCGGCGATCGAGCTTTTTGCTCTCGGGCGAGGCGTCGTTAAAATGCACCTTGCTGTCGATGAGCTTGGGGATGCGGATGGCCACCTTTTTGGCGCGCTCGCGGGCCTCCCGCTTGATGGAGGAGAGCTCCTTGCGCACGCGCTCGTTTTGCCGAATTTTTTCGAGCAGCTTTTCGGCATCCTGGGGGTTTTTGTGCAGCCACATCTCGACCTGCTCTTTGACCACCTGCAGCACCCAAGGGCGCACGTCCGTGGAGCCGAGCTTGTTCTTCGTTTGGCTCTCGAAGACCGGGTCTTGCACCTTGACCGCCACGGCGCCCACCAAGCCGTCGCGCACATCCTCTCCGGCGAAATTTCTCTTGGCGAACTCGTTGATGCCCTTGAGCACGCCCTCGCGGAAGGCGCTCTGGTGCGTGCCGCCGTCGCTGGTGTACTGGCCGTTGACAAAGCTGAAGTAGTTTTCGCCGTAGTTGTGCGTGTGGGTGAACGAGAACGAAATGCGCGTATTGGTGTAATCGACGCACTCGTACACCGTGGGCTCTTTGTCGATTTCCTCTTCCAGCAGATCGCGCAGGCCGCGCTTGCTCAAAAAAGTTTGGCCGTTGTAAGCGAGCGTGAGCCCGGAGTTTAAGTAGGCGTAGTAGCGCAATCGGTGGTCGATGAACTCCTCCCGCCACGCGTACTCGCCAAAGATGTCGACATCCGGCGTAAAGCGCACGAAGGTGCCGTCGCGCTCCGTGGTTTTTCCCGTCTCTTCGTTTTGCAGCAACCCTTTTCCAAATGTGGCGCGGCGAAATTTCCCCCCGCGGTAGGCCACCACCTCGAAGTCGCTCGACAGGGCGTTCACGGCCTTGGTGCCCACGCCGTTTAGGCCCACCGAAAATTGAAACACGTCGTCGTTGTACTTGGCGCCGGTGTTGATTTCGCTCACGCATTCGATGAGTTTGCCCAAGGGGATGCCGCGGCCATAATCGCGCACCGTCACGGTGTTGTCGCGGCGCGTCACCTCGATGCGCTTGCCATTGCCCATAATGAACTCGTCGATGCTGTTGTCGATGACCTCTTTCAGCATGACGTAAATGCCGTCTGCGGGATTGGTGCCCGTGCCAATGCGACCGATGTACATGCCCGTGCGCAGGCGAATGTGCTGCAGGGCATCTAGGGTTTGCACCGACTTTTCGTCGTATACCACTTCTTTTTTTGTCATATATTTCCTTAGAGAAATCCGCTGAACAAATGAACCTCTACGCGCTAGATGCCTACCACCAACGCTCGTCTTTATCAATGCGCTGTTCGAACTTGCGCTTTCCAAAGCGCTGCCTATCTTGGGCAAGTGGGTGGCGAAAGGGTTACGAACACAATGGTTTACACACGCACTGGAGACACCGGGCACACCCGATTGGCCAATGGCACAACGGTGGACAAACATTCGATTCGCGTGGAAGCCTACGGCGCCATCGACGAGGCCATCGCCAGCCTGGGACAGGCCCGCGCCATCTGCGCCATTCCCCGTCTGCAACAAATTCTGTGCTTTTTGAGCCAGCGCTATTTCAACGGCGCCGCTGTCATCGCGAACCCGGCCGAAAACCAAGACATCGCCATTGCACCGCGAGACATCGCCATCGTCGAACGGTACATCGACCAAATTTCGCCCTTGCTGCCGCCCCTCGCAGGTTTCATTTTGCCCGGCAGCACCCCGTTAAACGCGGCACTGCACATGGCGCGCACCATCACCCGCCGCGCCGAGCGCCGCCTGTGGGAGCTCGCCTCCGTTGAATTGATCGATGCCCCGGTGCTCAAATTCTTCAACCGCGCCTCAGACCTGCTCTTTGTCAGCGCCCGCTACGCCGATCACCTGGTCAACCAACCCGATCACCTGTGGGACAAGCACTGGGAGCCCAGCCCGCCCAACGCCTCAGGCACCTCCAACGCCGCGGGTACCTAGCGCAACGCCCGCATCTTCAGGTGCTGCAAAAAGCGGATGGCACCGCTGGCGCCCGCTGGCTCGCCGGGCATAAACGTTTGCGAGAGGCGAAAGTCCGACGTGAAGCGCAACTGCGACGGGGCGTCCTCCACCAGCTTCAGCAGGCGCTCCGGGCACAAGCGGGTGCGCTCGTCGAGGTGACACACCACGCGCTGGGCGTTGGCATCCAGCCCCACAATGACCAGCTCGCGGCACAGGGCCCGCGCGGTCATGCCCTCGATGAATTGCTCGGCCTCATCGGGCAACGGGCCAAAGCGGTCGATGAGTTCGGCGGCGATGGCGCGCACCTCGGGTTCGTCTAGGGCCAGCGACAAGCGCTTGTAGTACTGCAGGCGCTGCCCCACCTCGGGAATGTACGCCGCGTCGATGTAACCGGGCTGGTCGAGGGTGAGCTCGGGCTCCACCGGCGGCTCGGGGACGCGCCCTTGCAACACCTGCGCCGCTTCGTCGATGAGCTCCATGAACATCTCGAAGCCCACCAGGGACGCCTCTCCGGACTGCTCGGCCCCCAGCAGATTGCCCGCGCCGCGAATCTCCAGATCCAGCGAGGCCAGCGCAAAGCCAGAGCCGAGCTCGGTGTAACGCGTCAAGGCCTCCACGCGGCGTCGCGCGTCGTCGGAGAGCATCTCCAGCGGCGGCACGATCAAAAAGGCAAAGGCCTGGGTGTCGGTGCGCCCCACGCGGCCGCGCATCTGGTAGAGCTGCGCCAGGCCCAGGGTGTCGGCGCGATCGATGAGGATGGTGTTGGCGCGCGGGATGTCGAGGCCCGACTCGATAATGGCCGAAGAGACGAGCACATCGACGCGGCCTTCCATGAAGTCGCGCATCACTTGCTCGAGCGCGGTCTCGTTCATCTGCCCGTGCCCCACCGCCACCCGCGCCGCCGGTACCAGCTTGCGGACGCGATCCGCCACGCGCTGGATGCCGCGCACGCGGTTGTGAACGAAGAACACCTGCCCGTCGCGACCCAACTCGCGCTCAATGGCCTGGCGAATCACCGCGTCGTCGTCGTGGCAGATCACGGTGCGAATGGGGCGGCGGTTGAGGGGCGGCGTGCTGATGCAGGAGAGATCGCGCAGGCGCAACAACGCCATGTTGAGGGTGCGCGGAATGGGGGTGGCGGTCATGGCCAACGTGTCGACCGAAGCCTTGAGGGCGCGGATGCGCTCTTTGTGGGCCACGCCAAAGCGGTGCTCCTCGTCGACGACCAGCAGGCCGAGTCGCTTGAAGTGAACGTCGGCGGAGAGCAGGCGGTGGGTGCCGATGACAATGTCGCAGGCGCCCGACTTCAAGGCGCCGACGGTCTCGGTGTTTTGGGCGGGCGTGCGAAAGCGGCTCAGCATGCGGATGTGCAAGGGCCACGCCGCAAAGCGCTTGCGAAAGCTCTCGTAATGCTGTTGGGCCAACACCGTGGTGGGCACCAGCACCGCCACCTGCAACCCGCTCATGACCACGCGAAACGCCGCGCGCATGGCCACCTCGGTTTTGCCAAAGCCCACGTCGCCGCACACCAGGCGGTCCATGGGGCGCTCGGCCTCCAGGTCGGCCAAGACCTCGTCGATGACCTGCTGTTGGTCCGGCGTCTCTTCAAAGGGAAAGGCGGCTTCAAATGCGCGAAACATATCGTCGGCTGGCGCCAGGGGCGGGCGCTTGGAGAGGTTGCGGCGCGCGTAAATGTCGAGGAGCTGCGCGGCGATCTCCATGGCGCGTTTGCGCGCGGCGGTGCGCGACACCGAAAAGGTTTGTCCCCCCAGGCGGTCGAGGGGCGGATGGGTTTCAGAGGCCGACTGGTATTTTTGAATGGCGCTTAGGCGATACACCGGCAGGTAGAGCTTGTCGTTGTTGCGGTAGGCCAGCAGCAAAAAGTCCATCTCGGCGCCGTGGATGTTTTGGCGCACCAGGCCCAAGTACTTGCCGATGCCGTGCTCGGCGTGCACCACCAAGTCTCCCGGGGTGAGCATGCGCAGGTCCAGCGCGCCCGCGCCCTTGGGACCGTGTCGCCTGGCGGTACGCGCCCGCTGCCCAAAGATGTCGGCCTCGCTCAACACGCAGAGCCCTTCGCCCGGGAGGATGCCGCCGCGCGCCAGCTCGCCCACATCGAGATACAGCCCCGGTCTCATACGCAGGTCGTGCCCGGTCAGCGGCTTCGCGTCCATCTGGCGCGAATGAAACAGCGCGGCCAACCGCTCGCCCTGCCCCTGCGTGTGCGACACGATGATGACGCGATAACCGTCCTCTACCATCGCGTCCAAAAGCCGCGTCAAAATATCGAGGATGTCGCGCCCCTCGGCCTGGCTGAGCGCCCGCAGGGTTTGCCCGCCCAGGGTCATCACTTCGCGCGCGTTCATGTCCAGCGCGTCACCCGCCGCCAACGGCGATGTGTACACCTCAATGCGCTGGCGCAGTTCTTCCGCGACGCCACCCGCCTCCGCCACCAAGTCTGAAAACGAAAACACGGGATGTCCGGCATCCACGCTGCGCGCATGGGCCAAACGCAATTGATCGTCCGTTCGGGCCGCGGCCAAAAAGATCGCCTCGGGGTCTTCGGCCACCACGATGGCATCCTCGGGAAAGTAGTGATGCAAGGGGACGAGGTGGGGTTCAAAGGCGGGCAAAAAGCCGTGTACGCCGGCCACCGAGAGTCCGTTTAAGACGTCGTCGATCAAGGCCTTGGAGCGCCCCGTGGGCACATTCACCGCGTCGCAGATCTCGCGCAACCGGTCGGCGATATGCGTGTGCCCCGCCACCTCTTCGGGCAACACCATCTGCCGCGCCGGATGCAGCGTTACCGCGTCGAGATGTGCCACGGTCTCCTGGGTGTCGACGCCAAATACGCGGATGCTCTCCACGGTGTCGCCGAAAAACGCGATGCGGAACGGATGGGCAAACCCCGGCACAAACACATCGACGACAAAGCCCCGCACGGCGCAATTGCCCGGCTCTTCCACCAGGGGCGCCTGCCGATAACCGCTGCGGTGCAGCCACGACGAAAACTGCGCGCGCGGCAAGACGTCGCCCACGCCAACGGAGAGGCAATGGGCCACCAGTCTTTCTTTGGGCTGCTGCCGCAACAGCAAGGTGTCGGCGCTCAGCACGCAAAATCCCCACGGGGACGCCGCGGGATGCGCCAAGCGAAACAGCGTGTGCAGGCGGCGCATGGCGGTGCGCCGATCGGGAATGACTTGGTCCCAGGGCGTGGCATCCGTCGGCACAAAGCGCAACACGTCTTGGGGCTGCCCCAAACGCTCGCTCCAATAGCGCAGGTCGCGCTTGAGGGCCACCGCGGCGGCCGGGGTCTCCACAATGGCGACGACGGGACGCTGCGTATCCCTTTGCAGGTGGGCCAGCAAAAAGGCCAGGGCCATCCCCGAAGCGCCGCGCAACGGCAACGCGCCGTGTTCCGCATAATGCCGCAACAACGCCGAGCTCGAAGCGCCGTGTCCTGGAGCGGGCCAGTTCAGAAATTGTACGAAGGGGGCCAAGGGGGTTCGTTATTCGCTTTTGCCCTCGCTCGTCGGCGCAGGGGCTGGCGCAGGGTTCTCTTGCGGCTTGGGCTCCGCGGGGGCGGGCGGGGCCGGCGATGCATCCGGAGCGGGGGCGGCTTGTGGCGCCGCAGTTGGCGCAGGCGCAGGGCTCGGTGCGGGGGCATCTTGTGGCGCGGCGGCGGGAGCAGGGGCAGGGGCGTCTTGCGGTGTCGCCTCGACAGGCGCCGGGGCAGCCGGAGCAGCCGGAGCCGGAGTGGGGCGCGGGGCCGGGGCCGGGACCGGTCGAACAACGGGGCGCACCGGCGCAACCGGAGCCGCCGGAGCCGCCGGAGCCGTTGCTGCGTCGCTATCTGCTGCGCTGTCCACGGCCTCGCTATCCGACGCGGATGGTGATGTCGCGGTGTCAGTCGCAGTGTCTGCCACAGTGTCGGTCGCGGTGTCGGTCGCGGTGCCAGCCGCGGTGCCAGCCGCGGTGTCCGATCCAGTGTCGGTCGCGGCATCCGAAGAGACCACCTGCGCTTCGAGGACATCTGCCGGCGGCGGCGGTGGCATTTGCGGCGCTTCGCCTGGGGTCTCTGATGCCACAAAGAAATACAGCCCTGCGGCCGCCACCACGGCAAGAATGATCAACACCAAAACCCAAGGAACTTTGGGCGATGTGCTGTCCTGCGCGGATGCCTTCGCCGCGGAAGGCGCTAAGGGCTTGGGGCTTGTTGTCTTGGGGATGTCAATGCGCTGCGTGTGTTCTTCTTCGTCGTCGTCGTCACCACCATCGGCGGCCGGCGCACCTGCGTCCGTAGCCGCGTCCGCGTCAGCGTCAGCGTCCGCATCGGCTTCGGCTTCAGCATCGGTTTCGGTTTCGGCCGCTTCGTCGGACTCCAATTGGTCGAAAGAGAGCTCTTTGTTGGCGGTCTCTGTTGAGGCGTCGCGTGCGGAAGAAACAATGTCGCCCGCCAAATCGCTCGGCAAGGGCGGCAGTGCATCTTCGCCCTGCACAGCGTCGTCATCGGCGTCGGATTGGGACTCCAGCACTTGGTCGATGGCCGAGTGCATGTGGGCCAAAAAATCGCCGTCCTCGGTGGCAGGGGCAGGCGCCTGAGAAGAAAAGGAGGTGGCCGAAGCCGGCATTTGGGAGACGCGCTGCTGCAAAACCTTGGAGAGATTTTGGCGGCTCTGTTCATCGAGCTTGATAAACTTGATGCCCATCCCCGCAGGCCGCGGCGGCTCTTCGCCTTCTTTTCGAATCCACACCACGCGCCCCACCCCTTGGATCACCGATGAGTCGTCCTCGAGACGAAAATCGAATTTGATCAGCGTACCCGGCGGCATGGGCTTGGGCGTCCGAATGAAAATGCCGCCTTGGCTGAGGTCGTTGGCGTGTTTTTCGACAAACTCGCTGACCGTTGCACTCTTAAAGCGAATCTTTAAATTCACCGGGATGCGTTCATCGCGCCGCTCTGTCGAAGCCATAAGAACCTCTCAAACCGAAAAACAACTGTTCATTATTTGCTTGGTCGCGCCCAACAAAAGCGCGCGCATCAATTCTTCGTCATGGTCATGGTGAACTTCATTTGCTTTTCTTTGTTGTCGTTCAACACGCCATTTCCTGTGCCCGAGTATTGCTTGTCGCTCTTTTTCAACATGCGGGCTTTCACGTCAAACTTGCCCAGCGGGCCGAGGGTGTACGCCCCAATGACGTAGAAGCCTGCCGCCTTGGGATCGGAGATGGTGCCGCGCATGCCCACCGCGCCAGTGGGACCCACTTGCAGCGTGCCCTCGCCGGTGCGCGTAATGCGGCAGCCCGTGGCCGGCGGCGCGATGCCCAGGGGGAAATCGTCGCTGGTGATGGTGCAGGTATAGTTGCCCAACAGCTCGTCGCCTTCGGTGGAGGGCCCGGCGATGGGCGCGTCGACATTGCTGCTGGCGGGCTTCTTCGCGGTGCCGCCCGCTTTGGCTTCGGGCTGCGCTTCTTCTTCTCCGGTGTCGACGGCGGCGGCAGCCACAGGCGTCAACTCAGTGCGCGGTGGCGCTGGCGGCGCAACGGTTTCAGGGACGACCTCGGGAACCGGGGCAGGCTGCGGTGCGGCGCCTTGGATCAAGTCACAGGCCGACAGAAAAAACAGGGTGGTGAATGCCAAACATACGATTCCAATTTTGTTTCTCACGATATCCTCCTCGTTTTGAAACATTCCAGAGGCCTCGATGGAGGCTTTTTCTGAAATTGTTAATGCTGAGACTGTCGCAGAGATTACATGAAGCGACGGTTTTTTCAAAGAAGGAACAAATGAAAACCGCTAATTCCAGTACCCGCCACCCGGCGGTGGTCGGCGCTCGTCACGGCTCACCGAACGCAGATGACGACGCCTCTTGCGGCGCTGCCAAAGGGCAAACAAGCGCGACGGTCGCCAGTAGCCCGTGACCAACAACGCACCGGTGGCCAAGCCCCCCAAATGGGCGGCGTGACTGACACCTGAGGTGCTCCCGGTAATGAACTCGAGCAGCGCAAAGCCAATGGGAATCACGGCGAAAACCCACCCCTTAATGGGCAAGACACCAAACAAGTAGACCAGCCGCCTCGGCAGCACCAAGGCCCAAGCCGCCACCAAGCCGTACACAGCGCCAGAGGCCCCCACGGTAGACGCGCCCGGAGACAGCCACCAACCGCTCACCAGCACCACGACACCGGCGCTCACACCGCAAATCAAATAAAACTTGAGAAAGGCCCGCCCGCCCCACATTTGCTCCAACGAACCGCCAAACATCCACAAAAACAAGCTGTTGAGCAAAATGTGCATGAAGTCGCTCGCGCTGTGCAGCCACATGTACGTCGCCAATTGCCACACCCATCCCGCCCCCAAAACATCGGCGGGCCGCAGCGCCAACAGCTCGTAAATCTCGGGAAAGCCAGCGCGCACCGTCAGCACCGACAGCAGCCAAATCACCGCATTGGCGATGAGCAACTTCTTCACGACGGGGGTTAGGGGCCAGGGACGCATATCTCGCTCATACACGGGCGGCGGCAAAAGAAATAGCCTTGTTGTTCGCGCGCGACGGGCTTAGGGGCCGCACTCGGATTTGCGGAACCGCGCTTCGAGCTGCGTGAAGTCTTCGGCGGTGCGCACTTGTCGCAGGGCCGCAAAGTAGGTCTCGGTGTCTTTAAAATTGCCGCGGATGAGCACGCCTCGCTCGGTGCTCCCCCGCTGTTTCATGCAGGACATGCGCGCCACCGTCAGGGCCACGCGCTCTGCCGAAAAGGCACCGGATCTCAACTCGTCAATGGCCTCGCTGTAGCGCGGCGCGCCGGGGTGCAAGCGCGACGCCGTCTCCCATGCGTCCAGGGCTTGGGCCACATCGCCCTGCCACAGCCGAAACATGGCGATAAAGGCGTGGGCCTCGGCCTTCACACGCGCGTCCTCAGAGATTTTTTCGGCCTCCAGCGCCGCCTGTTGCACGGCGTCGAAGTCCTCTTTTTGCGCCGACACTTCGCACAACCGAAGCCAGGGCAAGCCCAGGGACGGCGCCGTCTGCGCGGCCTCACGAAACGACGAACGGGCGGCGTCTAAGCGGCGGTTTTGCAACTGCCGTTCGCCCTCGCTCACCTTGACCAGGGCCTGTTCGCGGCGTTGCACAACTTCGTCGAGCGCGCGCATCGCATCGCGATCAGAAAACACCAGCAGGGAGCGCCCCGCCACAAAATGGTAACGGACGCGCATGCTGCGATCGTCGAACTGCATCCCAGCGCCGTGGGTGAACGACTGTTGCTTTTCGGGCTCTGTTTCCAACATCGCGAGCACGTCGTCGAAGTCGAGGCGCGTCGCATCCCGGTGCTGCTGCAGGCGTATGGCGACCAATTTCCCCGCGTAAAACCACAGCGAAGCGACCGGCGCGTCGCTGCGTCCCTCCGCCGTAGCGAGGACCAACTCGCGCAAACCCGGGACGCCGTCCAACGCCACCGCCGCTGTGCCCGGCGCGTGTGAGAACCAACCGAGGACGGCTTCTTCGGCGTGGCCAAACAAGTCGCAAATGCCCGGCCGCTGTTGCGCTTTTAGGGCATCGTGAAGGCGCTCTCCGAAGGGGAGGCTGGGATAGGCGCCAAAGGGCAAGCACGCGTTGGACGACGACGCGTGCTTGCCCT
>Ga0265293_10001570_pt1 | contig 49200 bp, 44 predicted proteins | sample Munlanlewell138R_FD_192505 | JGI IMG/M metagenome (GOLD analysis project Ga0265293, IMG submission 192505) | Leachate microbial communities from a municipal landfill in Southern Ontario, Canada - Leachate well 138R | ecosystem: Engineered > Solid waste > Landfill > Unclassified | place: Canada... | reverse complement strand
AGCGTTGGCAGGCGCACTATAAAAACCGCTACCGGTCGTCAATTGCTGATGCCAAGCAACAGCTGGCCTATTTGTTGCGGCCAGGATTTCTTTTTGAAACCGACGCCTTTTGGCTGCAGCAGTACCCAAGGTACTGCAAAGCCCTGGCGCTGCGCCTTGAAAAATTACCGGCACAAGAGGGAAAAGATGAGGCTTTCTGCAGAGAAATGGCTGAATATATAGAAAGTTGGCGACAGCTTTCCGCCCTGCCCGGCGGGGTTGCGAAAAAGTATCGCCAGGATCTCGAAAAATTTCGTTATCTACTGGAGGAGTATCGAGTCTCCACCTTTGCCCAGGTATTGAAAACCGTTCAGGCGGTATCGGCGAAACGCCTGACGGCCTTTATTCTCGAGCTTAAAGGCAAAATTGCCGGGAGTTAGCTTGTTGAGCACCGTTGTCTGATTGCAGGAGCCAGTGTTTGAGAAGCGATTTTTGTGAACTAATATTTTTTGTGCCTGTCGTAATCATAGCCTTTTTCATTATCAGGCAGCCCCTGAAAACAATAATTTTTCAAGGGTAACCGCGATTCTGGACTGGGCTTTTAGTTTTACAGTGTTAGATTACCCCTCAATCATCGTTAACTTTATGGAGAATTAACATGGCTAAGAACAATTCAAAAACACTGGCAGCGGCCGTTGGCGCCGCTTTTTTGGCCTCTGCTGCGCTGTCCCCCCTGGTTTCCGCTGGGGAAAATCCTTTTCAACTCACCGAACTGAGCAGTGGTTACAAGGTGGCTGATGCCCATGAAGGTAAGTGCGGTGAAGGCAAATGCGGCGAGTCCAAGGCAGAAGGCGAGGGCAAGTGCGGTGAGTCCAAAGCTGATGGCGAGGGTAAATGTGGCGAATCCAAAGCTGATGGCGAAGGCAAGTGCGGTGAATCCAAGGCTGACAGCGAAGGCAAGTGCGGTGGCAAAGACTAAGTCTGCAACCCCTGATGTCGCTTAGGTATCCCGTCACTGGCGCCGGTCTCGGCCTGCGCCGTTCAATGCTCAACGACCTGGCCGGGCTGGTTCCCGGCCAGGTCGATTTTATGGAAATCGCTCCCGAAAACTGGATTGGCGTAGGGGGGCGCTACGGTCGCCAGCTGCGTGCATTCACCGAACGCTACCCTTTTGTGTTGCATGGCCTGTCCCTGTCGCTGGGGTCGCCCGCAGCCCTGGATATGGAGCTAGTTGCGGCAATTAAAGGGTTTATGAAAGAGCATCATATCCGCTGTTATACCGAGCATCTGAGCTATTGCAGCGACGATGGTCATTTATACGATTTGATGCCAATTCCGTTTACAGAAGAAGCGGTCAATCATACTGCCGAGCGCATTCGCAGAGTCCAGGATTTTCTCGGCGAGGCCATTGCCATTGAAAATGTCTCCTACTACGCCGCCCCAGGCCAGGAGATGGCGGAAATCGACTTTATCAATGCAGTTTTGGTGGTGGCGGACTGCAAGCTGCTTCTCGACGTCAATAATATTTACGTCAACAGTATTAATCACCATTACGACCCCCTGGATTTTCTTCACTCCCTGCCCGCAGAGCGAATCGCTTATATCCATATTGCCGGCCATTATGAGGAGGCTGAGGATTTGCGTATCGATACCCATGGCGCCGATGTGATTGATCCCGTGTGGCAGCTGCTGGCGGCGGCCTACGCGGAGTTTGGAGTTATACCGACACTGCTGGAGCGGGATTTCAATATTCCGCCCATGGCGCAGCTTATGGTGGAAATTGAGCAAATTCGCGGCCATCAACGGCTTGGCCAGGGGCGAGAGGCCGCTCGCCAGTTAAAAACCGGCGATGAGGCGCCTGCATGATGGCGCAGGCCAGGTTTATTCGCACCCAGCTAGATTTCGCCGCCCATGTCCGCGACCCACAGAACAGGCCTTCGCCCCAGGGGGTTGAAGACCGGCGCATGGCCATTTACCGAGATCTTGTCTACAAGAATATCGAGAGCTTTATTGCCAGCGGCTTTCCGGTATTGCGCAGTATTCTTGAAGATAACCAGTGGCACCAACTCATCCGTGACTTTATTCGCGATTACCGCTGTGGGTCACCCTATTTTCTCGATATCGGCAAGGAGTTTCTTTGCTACCTTCAGGAGGTCAGAAGCGCCGCCCCCTGGGAGCCGCCCTTTATGGCGGAGTTGTGCCACTATGAGTGGGTTGAACTGGCGCTGGATATTGCCAATGACCAGATTCCTGAAAACCAGGGCACTGAAAGCGATCCCCTGAAGATGTTTTACCGCGTTTCCCCTCTGGTGTGGCGCCTCAGCTACAGCTACCCGGTTCATAGAATTTCTAAAAGCAATCAGCCCGATGCTCCGATCTCCGGCGGTGTTTTTCTGATTGTTTATCGCAACCGGCAGGATCAGGTACGCTTTCTCGAAGTTAATGGCGTTGTTATAACACTGCTTCAATATATTGATAATAAAAAGAATTGCGGCCATGATTTGCTCCTTGATCTGAGTGTGGAGCTGGGTTTTGACGATACGGTGGCCTTTCTCGCCTATGGCGCCGACATGCTCGCCCAACTGGTGGCGCTCGATGTGCTGGTGCGGCGGCAATAGCAACCTGGCGACAAAACCGCAATCTGTGGGGGCGGGGAGATTGCCCCGTGGTTGCGGCTGGGTCATGGAGATTGTGCCATTGCGTCTGTTTTGTTTTTGTTCTTGCCCGCTATGGTGTAAGCTTTCCGGCCTTTTCGCGGCTCAATGGCTGTAATCCTGTACCCAGGATCGCCAGAGTTGGCTACAATGATCGCTGACAAAAGTAACTGGACTGGAATAGGCATGTTTGGACGCGTACATCGCTGTTTAAGCTTTCTTCCCATCGCCCTGGGCATTGTCTGTGCGCCCGCCGTTGCGGAAAAGTCAGACAACGATCCTCTGGAAGGATTCAATCGGGCTGTTTTTGCTTTTAATGAGCAGGCCGACAGATTTGTTCTCAAGCCCATCGCACAGGGTTACCGCTTCGTTACTCCCGATCCCATAGAGCGCGGCGTAGGGCGTGTATTCAGCAATCTCGGGGAAATCCTCAATGTTGCCAACAGCTTGCTTCAGGGAAAGATGTCCCAGGCGGCAAACGACAGTGGTCGCTTTCTGGTCAACACCACCATCGGGCTTGGCGGTATTTTTGATGTCGCAGATGATTTTGGCCTTAAGCAATATGACGATGAGGATTTTGGCCAGACTCTCGGCGCCTGGGGCGTTGGCTCCGGCTCCTATCTGGTTCTGCCCCTGTTCGGTCCCAGTAGTTTGCGCGATGCTCCTGCCCGTTTAGTGGATGGCTATGCCAATCCGATCAATACGGTTGACCATGTTCCCACCAGAAACACCATCTATGGTGTTCAGGTGGTGTCGACCCGGGCGGCATTGCTCGATACCGAAAAATTGATCAGTGGCGACAAATATACGTTCATCAGAGACGTATATTTGCAGCGCCGCGACTATCTTGTCAGCGATGGCGCGCTTGAAGATGCCTTCGGTGACGACTATCAAGATCAGGATGATTCAGACGATTATTTTGAATATTGATTCAAGTGCTGACATGTTCCAACCCTTGAGGTTAGTGAGTGAAACAGAAAGTTAAAAGCTTGTTGCTTTTGGGTTCTACTCAAGACCTGACCTCTTCCTGCTGTGACTGGCTGTCCAGCCACAACTGGCGCGTGGATCGCGCCCCCGCATCGCAAAAATTTGAAAAAAATTTCTGTCGTAAATATCAGGTTATCCTCGTATTTTCCGAGGGCGGCAATATTGAGGCTGTCAATGACGTGCTGCGGGATTGCAAGGAATCAGATGCGGCAGCGGTTCTCCCGGTACTCCACAACCCCAAGCCTGCGGATATTGTTGATCTGGTTCGCCGCGGTGTCTGCGATGTGCTGTTGGCACCGTATACGGAACAGGAATTGACCGACACTGTTGAGCGCGTCGCCCAGCACCGCAATCTCCACAAAGAAAACCAGGCCTATGGAAAGGAGCTTGAAAAAGCCAACAAGGAGCTCAGGGAGAGCCTCAACATTCTTAAAATGGATCAAATAGCCGGAAGGCAGGTGCAGAAAAATCTGCTGCCCAATGAGCCCTTGGTTCACAACGGCTATACGGTGTCATTCAAAATCATTCCCTCCCTGTATCTGTCCGGAGATTTTGTTGCCTACAATCTGGTGTTTGACCGCTACATCCTGTTTTATATTGCCGATGTTTCCGGCCATGGCGCATCTTCGGCGTTTGTAACCATTCTGTTGCGTTTTATTCTCAAGCGGATTATTCGCAAACACCTTCGCGACCATGATGTTAAAGCCCTGGCAAAAGCTCCTGAAGGTTTTGTTGAACACGTAAACCGCCAGTTGTTGGCCACGGGGCTGGAAAAACAACTCACCATGTTTGCTGGCTCCATCGATACCCAAAACAATCTGCTGCGCTACTCTGTTGCCGCACAGATGCCTATGCCTGTGTTTGTCACCGAGCACGATGCCAGATACCTGCCCGGCAAAGGCAAAATTATTGGCCTGTTTGAAGACGTCACCTGGGTTGTTGAGGAGATCGCCCTGCCCAAACAATTCCAGCTGGTGATGGTATCCGACGGCCTTTTGGAAACCCTGCCCGCCAAGGGTTTGACCGCCCAGGAACAGTACTTGCTGGACACCCTGGCTGCGGCAGAGCCCAACCATGCCGGCATTTGCCGCGCGCTGGGGTTGGACAAAATCCGCGAAGCGGCGGATGATGTTTCGATTATGACTATTTGCCGAGAGAGCGCGCCGTGACTGAGGGAAAAATACTGGTTGCCGAAAAACACGGCATCTATCTTCTCAAGCTCAGTGGTGATGTCAGGGTTACCCTCTGTGCCTCCATATCCGACTATATTCACAAAATTTTCACCTGTGGCGACGCCCTGGAAGTCTATGTGGATTTGCTCGACGCTGAGTGCATAGACAGCACAACTCTGGGTTTGCTTGCCAAGCTTGCCATTTATACGCAGGAACAGTTTGGCATCAGAACCCGACTCCTCTGTGTCAGTAAGGATATTCTTCGCGTTTTTGAAGCCATGGATATCGACGGCTTGTTCGACATTCTTGGCCTGCCCGAAAAGCTCGAGTTGTCGCCCGTAGAGGTGGTCCCCAACCCCCTGGATGAAGCCAGCGTCCGCCAGCAGGTGCTGGAGGCGCATCAATTGCTGGTCAAGCTCAATCCCAGTTTGACAGCGGAGTTTTTTGACTTGATCACTAGTCTGGAGTGTCTTGACTAGCCCGAAAACAGCCGCTAAAAAGCGGTTATTTTCATATCTCGGGCTTTACTGTAAATCTTTATTTGGGGGGTTCTTGCCATGCAGGAAGAAAAAAATCCTTACGAAATTCTCGGTCTTGACGGCATAGGTGCCCTCGTCAATGCGTTTTACGACATTATGGATGAAGATCCCGAGTTCGCGCCTCTGCGCAAAATGCACGCTCCAGATCTCTCGCCGATGCGGGGCAAACTAACCGATTATTTGACCGGATGGATGGGTGGGCCGCCGGTTTATTTGCACAAATATGGCACTATTTGCATGACAGAACCCCACGCTCCCTACGCCATTGGTTACGAAGAGCGGGATCAGTGGTTGGCCTGTATGCATAAGGCACTGGAGAAAATTAATGCCAGTGACGAGCTAAAGGAGCTGCTTCGAGAGCCGCTTTTTATGGTAGCTGACGCAGTCAGAAATCGCGAGCATGCCAGCCCCCATAAAAAAGATGCCAATATCATTGCCACCGGTTGCGGATAGACTGGCGGCACCGCCTGTGGGCGGTACCGCAGTTCTTGGATTCAGCGAGCAGAATTAGACCACAGGCTGGCAATATCGAGCATGCGATTGGAAAAGCCCCACTCGTTATCGTACCAGGCCATTACTTTAACAAGGTTGCCGTTTACCCTGGTTTGGGTGGCGTCAAAAATACAGGACGTGGGGTTGTGGTTAAAGTCGATGGACACCAGCGGTTTGCTGTTGCAGGCAAGCACTTCCGCGGGAAACTGAGCACTGGCGCTTGCCATGATGCCATTGATTTCTTCCGCAGAGGTTCCGCGGCCAGCGTTAAAAACAAAATCCACCAGAGACACATTGATGGTTGGCACCCGCACCGCGAGACCATCAATTTTACCTTTGAGTTCAGGCAATACTTTACCCACCGCAGCGGCAGCGCCGGTTTTGGTGGGAATCATCGACATGGTGGCGGATCTGGCGCGGTAGAGATCGCTGTGAGCCTTGTCGATCAGGTTCTGGTCATTGGTATAGGCGTGGATGGTGGTCATATAGCCACTGTCAATGCCGATGGCTTCATGGAGAGCTTTGGCCATGGGCGCCAGGCAGTTGGTGGTGCAGGAGGCGTTGGAAACAATGCGGTGCTCAGGCTTTAGCTGTTCGTGGTTGACACCGTAAACCACGGTCAGATCTGCATCCGCCACCGGGTGAGACACCAGCACCTTGGGTGCTCCGGCGTCGAGATGACCTTTCAGTTGTTCCTGTTGCTTGAACTTGCCCGCGCATTCAAAAACCATATCCACACCCAGGGCTTGCCAGGGAATATCGGCGGGATTCTTGTGCTGGCTGAAGGCAATTCTCTGACCGTTGACGCTGATGCTGCTGTCGTCGTGGCTGACAGCGGCGGCAAAGGTGCCAAAGGTGGTGTCGTACTGGGTGAGATGGGCGCTGACTTGCGGCGCCGATAAATCGTTGATGGCAACCACCTGAAACTCATTTTCAAGGCCTTTTTCGTAAATAGCCCTGAGAATATTTCTGCCAATTCTGCCGTAACCGTTGATGCCAATTTTCATAGTCAATGTCTTCCTGTGTGTATCCATAACGAATCAAGCCCAGTTTATCTGATCAAAATACGGGAAAGCCTGCTGGCTGTCAGTAGCCCCCCCGATTTTTTAAAGCCTGGTGCTGCAGGTATAACAGAAAAAGCCCCAAAAAGGGGCTTTTCGCGGAACTGAATCAGTCTCAGCAGACAGGTCAGAACTGGGATTCCGGCAGTTTGATGACGAGGCCGTCGAGTTCGTCGGTGACGCTGATCTGGCAGGACAGTCTGCTGTTTTCCGCGGGTTCCTGAACGCAGGTGAGCAGGTCTTTTTCCATGTCTGAGGGCGGGTTGAGTTTGTCGATCCAGGCTTCGTCGACATAGCAGTGGCAGGTGGCGCAGCTGCACGAGCCGCCGCAATCGCCGAGGATGCCATCAATCATATTGTCTACCGCAGCTTGCATGACACTGGTGCCGGGTTCGATGTGGACTTCCTGGGCGTTACCGTCGTGGCTGATAAAAGTTACTGTTGGCATGGTAAATATTGTCTCCAAATAATCAGGGAATAAGGTTTTTCAGGGGAATGCTGCTGTCCCCAAGTCTGGTGGGGTCAATATCAGCCTTGTCGGTGATCAGCTTTTTGCTGAGCATAAATTCCTGGGGGCTGTTTACCGCATCCACGGCGAGAATTTTGCTGTCCTTCAGGTAGAAAGCGGCAAAGCTCCTGCCGGTTTCAATATCTCCGCGAATCACCACATCCGTATAACCCTGGGAAAGGCCGGCAATCTGTAACTTGAGATCGTACTGGTCAGACCAGAACCAGGGCAGGGCGGAGTAGGGTTTTTCTTTGCCACAGATGGTGTTGGCCGCCACTATACCCTGATCAAGGGCATTTTGAACAGATTCAAGGCGCATCTGGCGGCCGTAAATGGGGTTGAAGTGGGATGTGCAGTCGCCAGCGGCGAGAATATCGGGGTCGCTGGTGCGGGCATATTCGTCAACCACAATGCCGTTGTCCACCTTGAGACCAGCATTTGCAGCCAGCTCGGTATTGGGTATAACGCCAACGCCAACAATGATGAGATCAGCGGGGTAGATATCGCCATTTTTGCACACCACAGCTTCGGCATTTTTGTCCCCTTGAATGGCTTCAACCTGGGTGTCAGTGACAATTTTGACACCCTCTTCACTGTGGACTCTGGTATAAAATCGGGAAATTTCCGGAGCGGTGACCCGCTGCAGCACCCTGGGCATGGCTTCCAGAACGGTGACATCCATGCCCAGCTTGCGCAGGGAGGCGGCGGTTTCAAGGCCGATATAGCCGCCGCCAATGATCACTGCCTTTTTGTCGTGGCCGGTATAACGCTTGATCTGCTGCACATCGTTGATGTTGCGCAGATAATAGACGCCGGGGAGCTCGCAGCCGGGAATGTCAATTTTGCGCACCCGTGCGCCTACGGTGAGCACCAGCTTGTCATAGGAAAGGTGTTCGCCGTCATCCAGCACCACCTGTTTGTCGGCGCGGTTGATGGCGCTGACAGTGACGCCGAGGGCAAAACGAATGCGGGATTTTTCATAAATGGCGGGTTGACGAATAAACAGGTTATCGATGCTCTTGGCGCCGGAAAGAAAATCCTTGGACAGGGGCGGGCGGTGATAGGGGAGGAAATATTCGTCGCCGAGAATGGTGATGGAACCTTCCCAGCCCTGTTGGCGCAACGTAGGGGCAACCTGCGCGGCGGCGTGGCTGGCGCCAACGATAATACATTTCTGTGTAGACATTAATAGCACCCTGGTTTGTGAGCAGGCCGTTTTATGAGTGGATACGGCGGCAGTCTTGCCTGGCCTGTCTGACTATTGTAAATACCGGGGGAGGATATTAACAATCAGGCCGCAATGGAGCAAACAAATTTGTTTGTTCGCCCCCATTGGCCGTTTTCAGATTGTCGCCGGAGAGTCGCCGAATAATAGGCACATTTTGCCAATAGTGCTGACAGCGCCTTGGTTATATACTCGAATAGCAATCTGTATTGGGATATTGAATCTGCCATGGCCGGGGTTTTATAAAAACGCGGCCAAGAAGACTGTCGGGCTTGGCATTTTTCCCCTTGAGAGCGCTGCGTGCGATAGTCTTCAATGGCAAGCCCAGCTGCCCTGCTGGTTCTTTCGACAGCATGCGGGCGTAAACAAAACAGGCTCCTCCGGGAGAATTGACAATCACAGTCTGCTAAACCCCCACGCAGGGAAGGATGGCGATGACAACCACAGAACTCCAATCGCCAACCCATGGCCGCCGCTTTCGCTACTACGACCTGATCATGGCGTCATTCGTCACCGTGCTGCTCTGTTCCAATCTTATCGGCCCTGGAAAAATCAGCGAACTGTCGTTGCCTGTTAATTTTCCCCTCCTCGGGGACAGCATCAGTTTTGGCGTCGGCAACCTGTTTTTTCCCATCGGCTATATTTTTGGCGATATTCTCACCGAGGTTTACGGCTATTCGCGAGCGCGGCGGGTGATCTGGATGGGCTTTTTTGCCCTGATATTCGCCACGTTCATGTCCATGGTAATTCTGGCGCTGCCCACTGATCCCGGCGAGCCATTTAATGCTACCCTGCAGCCTGCTCTCGACATTGTTTTCGGCAATACCTACCGTATTGTGATTGCGTCAATGATCGCGTATTGGGTGGGGGATTTCGTCAACTCCTATGTCATGGCGAAAATGAAAATATTAACCCAGGGGCGCTTTCTGTGGATGAGAACCATTGGTTCCACCATGGCGGGGCAGGGGGTCGACAGCATGATTTTTTACCCCCTGGCCTTTGCCGGTATCTGGAGCGCAGACAGCCTGATAATGGTGATTGTGTTTAATTTTTTCTTTAAGAGTGGTTTTGAAGCCCTGATGACGCCCTTGACCTATATGGCTGTCAATTTTCTTAAACGCAAAGAGGGTATCGATGTTTACGATGTGGGCACCAACTTTACGCCGTTTTCATTAAAGGATTGACAGCATGGTTGAACAGATGACCGCGAATTGGCACCACAGCCGAATCACCATTGTCACAGGGGATATTACCAGCCTGCAGGTGGACGCGGTGGTCAATGCCGCCAACAGCCGTCTCGCCGGGGGTAGCGGTGTCGACGGCGCCATTCATCAAGCGGCGGGTACGAACAGTTGCAGACCGCCTGCCGTGAAATTGGCGGCTGTCCCACCGGGGAGGTGCGGGTCACATCCGGATTTAATCTGCCGGCAAAGTACATATTTCACGCTGTCGGCCCGGTGTGGCGTGGTGGTCATGGCGATGAGAAAAAACTGCTTTCTTCCTGTTACAGCAACGCCCTGGCGTTGGCGCAGCAATGCGGGGTTAAAACCATCGCCTTTCCGGCCATCAGTTGTGGCGTCTACGGTTATCCACCAGAGCAGGCTGTGCCCTGTGCACTTGCCACGGTACTTGACTGTCTGCCCAGGTCACCCACTGTGAAATCTGTTATTTTCTGCTGTTTCAGCGATGATATGGCGCAGCGCTATCAACAGGTGTTGGCCTCATTGATTCAGCATTAACAAGCTCTATGGAGTGGGAACCTGCATGTCGCTTTTCGTCAAAATTCCGCAGGATGCGGTTTTACTGAGCCGAGATGACGCCAGCCATCCGTTGGCGGCATACTCAAAACATGACTTTCAACTCGATGAAGCTCACTGGCCCTCGGTTGAACATTACTTTCAGGCCATGAAGTTTTCAGATTCCCGGCTTCAGGAAAAAATTCGCCAGGCGCCACACCCCAAAATGGCGGCGCGAATTGCTCGCAATAACTTCTGGAAAATTCGCCGCGACTGGAAAAAAATTCGCCGCGTGGTAATGACCAGAGCCACCTATATCAAATGTCGCAGCCATGAAGAGGTTGCCCAGGCATTGCTGGCAACGGCAGGGCGCGCCATTGTCGAGCAAAGTCTCTACGACCATTACTGGGGCTGCGGCCGGGATCAGCGCGGCCACAACTATTTCGGTAAAATGCTGATGGCAGTACGCGACCGCCTACGGGAGGAGGGGGCAGCCGTCTAAGAGATATAAACCCGCGGCAGCCTTGCCGGCATGCGCGTTAACAGCTCGTAACCAATGGTGCCTGCGGCGCTGGCGACATGGTTTACGCCCAACTGTTTGCCCCAAAGTTCTACCTTGGTGCCGATGGCGACATGCGGCACTGCGGTGACATCCACAGTGATCAAATCCATGGAAACCCGCCCGGCCAGCCGCGCTACCTGGCCGTTCACCAGAACGGGCGTTCCCGACGGCGCGTTGCGGGGATAGCCATCGCCATAGCCGACAGGGACGGTGGCGATCATTGACGCCTTTTCGGCTTTCCAGGTGGCGCCGTAGCCTACGGTCTCTCCTTTGGGAACTTCCCGAAGGGAGATAACTTCAGATTCAAAGCTCATTACCGGGGTTAACTTATCACCCTGTTCGTGATGATGAAAAAATGGCGAGCTGCCGTAAAGCATATAACCGGGGCGATTCCAGTCGCCGTGGGATTGGGGCCAGGCCAGCAATGCCGGAGAATTGGCCATGCTCAGTTGTGCCTGGTGACGGTTGGCGAGCTGGCGCAGGCGTTGGATTTGCAGGTGGGTGAAATCGTTTTCAAGTTCGTCGGCGCAGGCAAAATGGCTGGCGAAAACAATACCTGTATTGACGTTGGCGGAGCTGTGGAGCCGTTCAAACAGCAATGAGGCTTTGTCCAGCTCCGCGCCCAGGCGGTGCATGCCGGTATCAATTTTTAGCCAGACAGTGACGGGGTGTTTAAGTTTGGCGGCTATCAGAGTCTCTACCTGGGTAAGGTTTTCGATCATCAGCCAAAAATTGTGTTCTGCGGCGAGGGGTAATTCATCCGCCGTAAAAAAGCCTTCGAGAACCAGTATGGGTTTGCCGATGTCGGCGTTGCGCAGTTTCAGCGCCTCTTCCATATAGGCGACGGCAAAGGCGGGAACATCGGCTTCTAGGGCGCGCGCCACAGTTTCGGCACCGTGGCCGTAGGCATTGGCCTTGACCACAGCAATATTGCGGGAATTGGGGGCTAGGTTGCAGGCAAGTCTGTAATTTTGTCTGAGCGCACTGAGATCAATCAGTGCGCGGGATGGCCGCGCCATAAACCCTCTGGATAACGGTGAGCTGTGATAGTCGATGGCCATTATAACCCGGGAGCGCTGCGGTTAGCAGGCCGTTTAGATAGATTCAAACCATACTTTTGAGCCTTCAATAGGGATAGACTAGAGAGTGCTAAGTACAGATTGGGGGATGTCAATAAAATGAGACTGCGAGAACATCTTTATCGCGTAATTTTCGGCACAGATACTCGAGCCGGCAGACTTTTTGACCTGGTGTTGATTTACACCATTCTACTCAGCGTGATTGCGGTTATGCTTGACTCCATCGCTTCCGTCAACGCCAGTTATGGGGTTGAGCTTTACTATCTGGAATGGTTTTTTACCCTGCTTTTTACCGTTGAATACGGCGTCAGAATTTATATTTCGGAAAAGCCTTTAAAGTATATCTTCAGTTTTTACGGACTGGTGGATCTGCTTTCGATTATTCCCACCTATGTGGCCATTCTGTTCCCAGGCGCCAATTATCTGTTGATTATCCGTCTGATCAGGGTGCTGCGGGTATTTCGTATCCTCAAGATGGTGCGCTACAGCAATGAGGCCGCCATGTTACTGCGCGCCATTCGCTCATCCCGGCGCAAGATTCTGGTGTTTTTTTCCGCTGTGCTGGTGATCAGCACTGTGTTTGGCAGCCTGATGTATGTGGTTGAGGGCGCTGAACACGGCTTTACCAGTATTCCCAAAAGTATTTATTGGACGGTGGTTACCATGACCACCGTGGGCTATGGCGATATCACCCCTCAGACGATTCTTGGGCAGCTGATTTCTGTGATGGCAATGCTTACCGGCTATTCGATTATTGCCATTCCTACCGGGATTGTCTCGGCGGAGCTGATTGAGGAAATCCGCCGTGAAAAGCAGCAACAGGTCGACAATATTCTTTGCCCTGGCTGTGGCCAGGACAACCATCGTAAAGACGCCAGATTTTGCCATTTTTGCGCCACGCCCCTCAGGGGTATCATTGAAATTGGTAAATCTTGACTGGAGCGACAATTTTCCCCGTGTTGTGCCGTCTTTTCCGTTAAAATGCGCCCTTTGCACGTTGTAACAGGGTAATTTGATGTCCAGTGAAATTGTACTTACCGGCATAACCACCACCGGAACTCCCCATCTCGGGAACTATGTGGGCGCCATTCGCCCGGCGATTCGCAGCAGCCATAACACTGACAACCAGGCCTACTTCTTCCTCGCCGACCTCCATGCGCTTATCAAGTGCCAGGATCCACTAAAAGTCCGCCAGTCTGCCCTTGAGATCGCCGCCACCTGGCTGGCGCTGGGATTGGATACCAATCAGGTGATTTTCTATCGCCAGTCGGATATCCCTGAAATTCCTCAACTCGCCTGGCTGCTCAACTGCGTCGCCGCCAAAGGTTTGCTCAATCGTGCCCACGCCTATAAAGATGCGGTGCAAAAAAACCAGGAGGAAGGTCAGGATCCCGATTACGGCATCACCATGGGGTTGTTCAGCTACCCGGTATTGATGGCTGCCGACATGCTGATGTTTAACGCCGCCAAGGTTCCGGTTGGCCGCGACCAAATTCAGCATATCGAAATGGCCAGGGACATAGGTCAGCGCTTTAATTACTTGTACGGCGAGCATTTTGTATTGCCGGAAGCGGTTGTCGACGCCAATGTGGCGGTGTTGCAGGGACTGGACGGCCGCAAAATGAGCAAAAGCTACAACAACACCATTCCTTTGTTTCTTGACGAAAAAGCCCTTAAAAAGCACATCAATAAAATCAAAACCAATTTGCTTGAACCCGGTGAGCCAAAAGATGCCGACAGCTCTACGGTTTTTCAGATTTGGCAGGCTTTTGCCAGTGCCGAGCAGACCGCGGCCATGCGTACTCAGTTTGAACAGGGCATTGCCTGGGGCGAAGCCAAGAAACAGCTTTTCGAACTGGTCAATGCAGAGTTGAGCGAAGCCCGTCAGCGTTATAACGAATTGCTGAAAGACCCAGGTTATATTGAAGCTGTGCTATTGCAAGGAGCGGAAAAAGCCCGCAGCTATGCGGCTCCGTTTTTTGACAGATTGCGCGCCGCTGTGGGTATCAGCGCACTCAAATAATTTTTGTCAATAAAGTGCGAAGGTTCAGGGCAGAACCTTCGTATGTTTCCGTTTCCTGCCCAAACGAGTGGCGTTTTAACAGGCTCTAGTACTCTTTCAATGTAATTTTGTCTTATCGAACTGCCATCGCCAGCAGGGCTGGCTCCTGCCGAATAATCATTTATTTGTAGGAGCCAGCCCTGCTGGCGATGTCTGAAGATTATTTATGGTAGACAATACAAATTGAAGCAATACTAGTGGCCGTCCTTATCCAGTGCGTTATTTTCACCGTTGAGCTGGCAGCTGTGCATTTTTGGTGCTGCGGCCTGTTGTGGTGTTGCCTTCAATACGCTGAAAAATAGCTGGCGATTATTTTAACCCGATGAAATAGTTATAAAAAAATAATTGGCACAAAGTATGCAATATTCCACATAGCACAATCAAAAACAGACTCCTCCCCCTTTTGTTTTTGGTTGTGCTGAAATCCTCCACTCTTGGGTGATGTTGCCCACGTATCGCACGGCGATACGTGGGCTTTTTTTTGGGGCGATCGATTTGGAGAATACTCATGTTTTTAAAACCCGGAGCATCCACAACAGGCAAATGGCGCGCGGGGCTCGCCGCTGTTGTTTCTCTCTGTGCACTAGCGTTGTTATTATCGGCCAAGACTTTGGCAGAGTTGGGTGAGCCGGAAAAAGATGAGCTCACTTTTGGTTTTATCAAACTCACGGACATGGCGCCGATTGCGGTGGCCTATGAAAATGGTTACTTCGAAGACGAAGGGCTTTACGTCACCATCGAAGCTCAGGCCAATTGGAAAGTTCTTCTCGACGGCGTTATCGATGGTCGCCTCGACGGCGCTCACATGCTGGCCGGCCAGCCTTTGGCGGCAACCATAGGGTTTGGCACCAAGGCACATATAGTTACCCCTTTCAGTATGGATCTCAACGGCAACGCCATTACGGTATCCAATGGGGTTTGGCAAGAAATGAAAGCCAATATCCCCATGGAAAACGGCAAGCCGGTTCACCCCATTAAAGCGGATGCCCTCAAACCCGTGGTCGACAAATACCGCGCCGCAGGCAAGCCTTTCACTATGGGTATGGTATTTCCCGTATCCACCCACAACTACGAGCTGCGCTACTGGTTGGCCGCTGGCGGTATTCACCCCGGTTATTATGCGCCCCACAAAGGCGAAACCTCGGGTACGATTAATGCGGAAGCCCTGTTATCGGTAACTCCGCCACCGCAAATGCCCAGCACTTTGGAGGCAGGCACTATTTACGGTTATTGCGTTGGCGAACCCTGGAACCAGCAGGCGGTATTTAAAGGTATAGGTGTGCCGGTCATTACCGACTACGAAATCTGGAAAAACAATCCGGAAAAGGTCTTTGGCATGACCATGGAATTCACCGAAAAATATCCCAACACCACAGCGCGGATTGTTAAGGCATTGATTCGCGCCGCCAAATGGCTGGACGAAAACGACAATGCCAATCGCCCGGAAGCGGTGAAAATGTTGTCGCGCAGCGACTATGTGGGCGCCGATTATGAGGTGATCGCCAACTCCATGACGGGTACCTTTGAATACGAAAAAGGTGATAAACGCGCGGTGCCGGATTTCAACGTATTTTTCCGCTACAACGCCACCTATCCCTATTATTCGGATGCTATCTGGTACCTCACGCAAATGCGCCGTTGGGGGCAGATTGGTGAGCCAAAATCCGATGACTGGTATATGGAGACAGCAAAAAGTGTCTATCGCCCGGATATTTACAAAATTGCTGCTGAGGAGCTGATTGAGGAAGGCTTGATGTCGGAAACAGACTTTCCCGCTCTGGATTCTGAAAGCGGATTCAAGCCGCCGCAGTCCGAGTTTATCGACGGCATTACCTACGACGGCAGCAAACCCAATGATTATCTCAAACAATTTAAGATCGGCCTCAAAGACGAAGTGTTGTAATTCTCAAAGACCATGCCGCATCAGGATAATCCTGGTGCGGTAAACACAGAAGCATCAACAGGTGTCATCATGACTGAAGCGGCGATCATGCCAAAATGGCAATTCTGGAAAACTCAAAACGGCATTCCCCTGGCCGATCGGATGACGCGGTTTGTTAAAATTGTCGGCCTGCCGTTCGCCGGTATTCTTGTCTTTTTGATTCTCTGGCAGGGCAGTGCCAGTCGTATCGAAACCTCTCTGGGAAAATTTCCAGGGCCAGTGCAGGTTTGGCAACAGGCCGCCAATCTTTACGCGGAGCATCAGCGGGAACGGGAAAAAGCGACAAAATTCTACGAACGCCAGGAGACGCGCAATGCCAAAAAATTGGCAAAAAATCCAGACGCTGCGCTAAAGGTTCGCGCCTATACGGGCAAGCCCACATTTTTCGACCAGATTTTTACCAGCCTCTACACCGTGGCTTTTGGTTTTTTGGTGGCGTCGCTGATTGCCGTACCCCTGGGTATTATCTGCGGCTTGAGCGAGAATTTTTACCGTGCCGTTAATCCGATTATTCAAATTTTTAAACCGGTCTCTCCTCTGGCCTGGCTACCCCTTGTCACTATGGTAGTCAGCGCCGTTTATATCAGCGAAGAGCCGCTGCTTGAGAAATCTTTTCTCAACTCGGCCTTCACCGTGACCCTGTGTTGCCTGTGGCCAACGGTGATCAATACCACCGTTGGCGTCGCCGGTATCAATCAGGATCTCATCAATGTCAGTCGGGTTATTCGCCTCCCTGCCCACAAGCATATTCAGAAAATTGTGCTGCCTTCGGCCATTCCCATGATTTTTACCGGCCTGCGCCTGTCGCTGGCCACCGGCTGGATGGTGCTGATTGCCGCTGAAATGCTGGCGCAGAACCCCGGCCTCGGCAAATTTATCTGGGATCAATTTCAAAATGGCAGTTCGGATTCCCTGGGGAGAATTATGGTGGCGGTGGTGGCCATTGGTTTTATCGGCTTCATGCTGGATAAGTTAATGCTCATTCTGCAACGCCGAGTGAGCTGGGATAAAAAGGCGGTGCTGCGTTAATCCGCAGACAGTAAGTGAATATGATCGCGCCTGCATAAAAGCGCGCAAAGGAAATTGACATGAGTAACTATCTGGACATCAGTGCTGTTGGCATCGAATTTAAAACAGAAAGCGGTGCTTTTCGCGCCCTGCAAAATATCAATCTGAAAATTAGCAAAGGGGAGTTTATCTCTCTTATCGGCCATTCCGGTTGCGGCAAATCCACTGTCCTCAATATTGTTGCCGGGCTTTACAGTGCCAGCGAAGGCGGTGTTATTCTCGACGGCCGGGAGGTGGACGAGCCCGGGCCGGATCGCGCTGTGGTTTTTCAAAATCACGCCCTGCTGCCCTGGCTGACGGTGTACGACAACGTGGGTCTGGCGGTAAAACAGGTATTTAACCGCCAAAAATCCAAGGCAGAAATGAACGACTGGATTGAGCACAACCTCAAGCTTGTCCATATGGAGCACGCCATGCACAAGCTGCCCCATGAAATTTCCGGCGGTATGAAGCAGCGGGTGGGCATCGCCCGCGCCCTCGCCATGCAGCCCAAGGTGTTGTTGATGGACGAACCCTTCGGCGCCCTCGACGCACTGACCCGCGCCCATCTTCAGGATTCATTGATGGAAATTCAGACCGACCTCAACAACACCGTGATTATGATCACCCACGACGTTGACGAAGCGGTGTTGCTGTCTGATCGCATTGTCATGATGACCAATGGCCCGGCGGCTTCCATCGGCGAAATTCTTCCTGTGGATCTGCCGCGCCCCCGCAATCGTCTTGAGCTGGCAGAAGACAGCCATTACAACCACATTCGCCAGCAGGTGCTGCGGTTTCTTTACGAAAAACAAAAAAATCCCGCCATTAGGGCGCAGGCTTCAGCGCCGCTTGTCGAGCCGATTGCGAAGGAGAGTCACCAGGGAAACCCTAAGGCGGCCTGAGCGTCGCTGCCATTTCACTTGCCACACTGAATGTTGGGCTCTGCAACGGAGTGCAGAGCCGCAAATCCCTCCGGCAATTTCTGCGATTGTCCCTCGCCCCTCAAGGCGAGCTGGGCACGGTTGACGACAGCCTGTTTTATTTCCCCGTGGCCAAACCCCGAGAGACTTCAACAGGGGATGGAGTCTCCCCTCGAAAATGTTCCGGCCGTAGACGCCGGGCGCTGCGGGGATGGTCTTGGTCGCCGCAAAATAAGCTTTGCTGCCAATCTTCCGCCTTATGTTGGTGCGCTCCTGTGGTCGTGTTGGTGCATCAGTGCAGGGCACCGGTTCCCGCGATTTTCCCTTTTTTGTCGGCCGGCATATTTTAACCTTATGTTATTAAACAATAAATTACTGTTTTTGTTTTTGGCATATTTATTGTATTCGTAATAGTCAGATGTGACAGTCAGAACGAGCCATCCTGTTTTTTTTAAGTGCAGAAATGGCTGGGTTTAATTCGGTGCAGCCTGTGTCTGCATCTCAATGGTAAATAGTGCGCACTCTGCTGATGGCAGTGCGCGCCCTCTCAAAAAAGCTCCCCGGGTGATGTTGCCCTTGCTGGTTTCCAGCAGGGGCTTTTTATCGTGGGCGCGGTTTGACTCGGCCAGTGCGCATTCCTGTAAAGACGAGGTTAGTATGGCAACGCAAAAAATCGTGGTAGTGGGCAACGGCATGGTGGGACACCATTATGTCGATCAACTTATTGGTTACGGCCTCGATGTGGAGATTACTGTTATCGGCGCCGAGCCCCGCCCCGCTTATGACAGGGTGCACCTGTCGGAATTTTTTGCCGGTAAAAAACCCGAAGAGTTGGCGTTGACCACCAGGGAGTATTATCAGGAAAAAGGGGTTAAAGCGCATTTTGGCGATGCCGTCGCCACTATCGACCGGGACGGAAAAAAGGTGATTACCGAGGCAGGCATCAGCTACAGTTACGACAAGCTGGTGCTGGCGACAGGTTCTTACCCTTTTGTGCCGCCCATTCCCGGTGGCGAGCGGGACAATTGTCTGACCTATCGCACCATCGATGATCTGGGGGCGATCAAGGCGGAAGCGGCAAAATCAAAAATTGGTGTCGTGGTCGGCGGTGGTCTTTTGGGTTTGGAATGCGCCAATGCCCTGAAAAATCTCGGCCTTGAAGCCCATGTCGTGGAATTTGCCCCCGGCCTTATGGGGGTTCAGTTGGATGAGGGCGGCAGTAAAATGCTGCGCCGCAAAATTGAGGCCCTCGGGGTGTTTGTTCACACCAACAAGGCCACCAAGGAAATTGTCGACGGCAAGGCCTGTCGCTTGCGCATGAATTTTGCCGATGACAGCCATCTGGATACCGACATGATAGTGTTTTCCGCCGGTATTCGCCCCTACGACCAGGTGGCCAGGGCGGCGGGGCTGGAAATTGCTCCCCGCGGCGGAATTGTGGTGGATTACCACTGCCGCACCAGCGACTCCGACATTTACGCCATTGGCGAATGCGCAAATTTTGGCAATTTTATCTACGGCCTTGTCGCCCCTGGCTACCGTATGGCAGAAGCTGCCGCCAGTCAGCTGACCCCTGAAAAACAGGCATTTCACGGCGCGGATATGAGCACCAAGCTCAAGCTCCTGGGTGTGGATGTGGGCTCCATTGGCGACTCCCATGGTCGCGCCGAAGGCTCGGTGTCCTATGTATTTTCCGATGAGCGCCTCGAAGTTTACAAGCGCATCAACGTCAGCGGCGACGGTAAAAAACTCCTCGGCGCGGTGCTGGTGGGCGATTGCGACGACTACGATACTCTGCTGCAGTATTTCCTCAACGACATCGAGCTACCAGAAAATCCTGAGTCGATGATTCTCCCCCATGTTGCCGGTGGCGCACCTCAGCTCGGCCCCGCTGCGCTGCCTCTGGCTGCAACGATCTGTTCATGTCATAACGTCAGCAAAGGCTCTATTGTCGACGCCATTGATGGCGGTTGCTGTTCCCTCGGCGATATTAAATCCGCCACCAAGGCCAGCACCGGTTGTGGCGGTTGTTCGGCGCTGCTGAAATCCGTGGTGGACTACGAGCTGGAAGCGCGGGGGGTTACTGTCGATAAAAGCCTCTGTGAACATTTTGCCTTTACCCGCCAGGACATTTTCCACCTCTGCAACATTGGCAATATCAAAACCTTTGACGAACTGCTCGCCAAACACGGCAAAGGGCTGGGCTGCGAAATTTGCAAACCTGCGGCGGCGTCAATTTTTGCCTCGTTGTGGAACGACTATATTCTCGCCAAACCCCATGTGGGACTTCAGGATACCAACGATACCTTTCTCGCCAATATGCAGAAAGACGGCACCTATTCGGTGGTTCCCCGGATTGCCGGTGGTGAAATTACGCCGGACAAACTGATTGTGCTCGGCCAGGTGGCAAAAAAATACAACCTCTATACCAAAATCACCGGCGGCCAGCGCATCGACCTGTTTGGCGCCAGGGTCAACGAGCTGCCGCTGATCTGGAAAGAGTTGGTGGACGCCGGTTTTGAAACCGGCCACGCCTACGGTAAATCCTTGCGCACGGTGAAATCCTGCGTCGGTTCTACCTGGTGTCGCTACGGCGTTCAGGACAGTGTCGGCATGGCCATTTTTATCGAGAACCGCTACAAGGGTCTGCGCTCCCCCCACAAGCTCAAATCGGCGGTTTCCGGCTGCACCCGCGAATGCGCCGAGGCGCAATCAAAGGACTTTGGCGTTATCGCCACCGAAAACGGCTGGAACCTTTATCTCTGCGGCAATGGGGGTATGAAACCCCGCCACGCCGATTTGTTCGCCACCGACCTCGATGACGAAACCCTGATCAAATATATCGACCGCTTTCTGATGTTCTATGTGCGCAGCGCCGATCGTCTCCAGCGCACCTCGGTGTGGCTCGACAATCTCGAAGGCGGTATTGATTACCTGCGCGAGGTGATTATCGACGACAGGTTGGGCATTTGCGCCGAACTTGAAGCACAGATGAACGCAGTGGTGGGCACCTATCAGTGCGAGTGGAAAACCACGGTGGAAGACCCCGAGCAACTCAAGCGTTTCCGTCAGTTTGTCAATGCGCCCAACGAGAAGGACAGCAACGTCATCTTTGTTGAGGAGCGCGGTCAGGTGCGCCCGGCCACTGATCGGGAGCGGCAGCAATTAATTGCCAAGTCCGCCTAATTTTTGCGTGATCAAAACAGAATTTTGAGGAAAACAGCATGAAAGCATTGAAAGCAAACAAATGGCAGTCGGTGTGCACAGTGTCGGATCTTGTGTCTGGTTCCGGCATTTGCGCTCTGGTCAACGGCCAGCAGGTGGCAATTTTTTCTGTGCCGCCTAGTGCTGGCGACAAGACCGCCCTCTACGCCATTGGCAACTGGGATCCCATCGGCAAGGCCAATGTTCTGTCGAGGGGAATTGTCGCCGATATCGGCGGCGTCATCACCCTGGCATCGCCCCTGTATAAACAGCACTACAACCTGGCCACCGGGCAGTGCCTGGAAGACCACAGTGTCTCGGTGCCGGTTTATGAGGTAGCACTGGACGGCGACACTGTGGTGATAGGGGTTTGAGGGTGGCCAATCAATGTTGAAAAAAACCTCGATATTGAAAGACGCGATGTTGAAAAAATAGGCGAACGGGAATTTTTCATGGCCGATGTTGAACCAGAAATCAAACAGACAACCTGCCCCTATTGCGGTGTGGGCTGCGGTGTTGATGCCGAACTCAGAGATGGCAATATTATCGCCGTGTCGGGTGCTGTTGATCACAAAGCCAATTTTGGTCGCCTCTGTGTCAAAGGCAGCGCCCTTCACGAAACCAACAGTCTTGATGGCCGCTTGCTCTATCCCCAGGTGGGGGGGAAGAGGGTTTCCTGGGATACTGCCAGTGCCGAGGTTGCCGCCGGCTTTTCCCGCATTATTGACAAGCATGGGCCTGAATCCGTGGCCTTTTATCTTTCCGGTCAGCTGTTGACGGAAGACTATTATGTCGCCAACAAGTTGATGAAGGGCTTTATTGGCTCCGCCAATGTCGACACCAATTCCCGCCTTTGCATGGCCTCGGCGGTTGCCGGTTACAAACGTGCGTTTGGCACCGATGCCGTGCCCTGCAGTTATGAAGATCTCGAAACCTGCGATCTCCTGGTGATGGTGGGTTCCAATGCCGCCTGGACTCATCCGGTACTCTATCAGCGCATTCAGGCGGCCAAAAACAGGCGTCCCCAGATGCGCGTGGTGGTGGTTGATCCGCGCAAAACCGCCACCTGCGATATCGCCGATCTCCATCTCAATATCAAACCCGGTTCTGACGCCTACCTGTTTGTTGGTCTGCTTCACTATTTGGCCGTCAATGACAAGTTGGACATGGGTTATATCCATGCCCATACCGAGGGTTTTACCTCGGCGCTGGAGGCGGCCAGGGAGACTGATCTCGAAGAATTGTGTGACGACCTGGGAGTGGAGCCGCACGCGCTGGAAACTTTTTTCCAATGGTTTGGCGAAACAGAAAAAACTGTTACTTTTTATTCCCAGGGCATCAACCAGTCATCCACCGGCACCGACAAATGCAATGCCATCATTAATTGCCATCTGGCTACCGGCCGCATTGGCCGCGAGGGCATGGGGCCTTTTTCCATTACCGGTCAGCCCAATGCCATGGGTGGTCGCGAAGTGGGCGGTCTGGCCAATCAGCTCGCAGCCCATATGGACTTCACTGAAGACAATGTCGACCGGGTAGGGCGCTTCTGGAATGCGGCGAAGATGGCGACAAAACCCGGCCTCAAAGCGGTGGATTTGTTCGATGCCATTCATCGCGGCAAAATTAAAGCCCTGTGGATTATGGCAACCAATCCCGTGGTGAGCCTGCCGAATGCCGACAGGGTCAAGGCGGCGCTGGCCAAGTGCGAATTGGTTGTGGTCTCCGACTGTGTTGAAAAAACCGACACCACGGTTTTTGCCCATATTCTGTTGCCAGCCACAGGGTGGGCGGAAAAAGATGGCACCGTGACCAACTCCGAGCGCTGCATTTCACGGCAGCGCGGTTTGATCTCCCCTGCGGGAGAGGCTCGTCACGACTGGCGAATCGTCGCCGATGTCGCCGCCAAAATGGGTTTTGGCGAGGCCTTTAATTACGTCTCGCCACGGGATATCTTCTGTGAGCACGCCGCTTTGTCCGGCTTTGAAAATAAAGGATCAAGATCTTTTGATATCAGTGGATTAGCGAATTTATCTAATGTTGAATATAAAAATTTTTCGCCCCTGCAATGGCCGGTTACCGCAGCCTGTCCCCAGGGGCAGAAACGGCTTTTTGGCGATGGCAAATTTTACACCGCCAATGGCCGCGCCCGCTTTGTTCATGTGACCCCGGCTGCGCCAGAACAGGGGATAGATAACGGTTACAGTTTTGTGATGAACACGGGTCGTATTCGCGATCAGTGGCATACCATGACCAGAACCGGAAAAGCGGCGCGCCTGCTTAATCACATCGATACGCCATTTCTCAGCATTCACCCGAACGATGCCAGCCATCTGGACGTTGCCAGTGGCGATCTGGTGGAGATCTACAACGCCAGGGGCAAGGTAAGGCTTCAGGCCAGGGTGGACGACAGTGTTCAGCAGGGCGAGCTTTTTGCCCCCATGCACTGGAATGACCAATTTGCCTCCCACGGCCGCATCGGTGCGCTTATCGCCCCGGTAACCGATGTTCACTCTGGTCAGCCGGAAAGCAAGTTTGTCCCGGTCAATGTTCGCAAGCTGCCTGTTCAGCGCTGGTTGCAAGTGGCAAGTCGCTTTCAGTTGTCGATGGAACCTTTTGATTTCTGGGTTAAAAATACGCTCGATAAGGGTTTTAGATATCAGGTCGCACTCTTTGACGACACAGAAGGAAAGGCGGTGAACTGGGTAAGAGCTCAATCGTCCGGAATTGCCAGCCTCGAATATGTGGATGCTGTCAGCGGCGATTACCGACTTATCGGCCGGGATGACGAAGGCTTGCAACTTCTGGCGTTTGTGTCCGCTAGCCGCGCTGCATTGCCGGAAGGCAGTTGGCTGGGAGAATCTTTTGCCATTACTGATGAGGCTAAAAGCTGGAAACTCCTTGCCGGCCGCAGTGTTGGGGGTGAAGACAAAGGCAAGCTGATTTGCTCCTGCTTTGAGGTGGGAGAAAAAGACATTATTCGCGCTATCGAAAAGGGCGCCAATAGCGCTGACGCTCTTGGCGAGCAGCTCCGTTGCGGCACCAATTGCGGTTCCTGTATTCCGGAGTTGAAGGCGTTGATCGGACTCTTTGGCTCGGACGGCGCCGGTTCCAGCAGTGATGCGGCCTGAAGGCTCTCAAATTTCCGTTTACGCAAATCCAGTTTAGGCTGTGTAGGTTATGTTATGATCAATGTAATACCTTTTAAAAACATAGAAATAGAAGACTATATTAATAGAAAATTTAACTATGGCGGACTGGGTTCAGTGTGCCTTTTGGGCGCTGGCCCCGGCGACCCCGAGCTGATGACAATAAAAGGCATGCGCGCCCTCGCAGGCGCTGATGTGGTGGTCTATGATCGCCTCGTCAATCCGCAATTGCTGTCTTTGACATCGCCATCCTGCGAAAAAATCTATGTCGGCAAACGCAAAGACCGACACAGCCTGCCCCAGGATAAAATTGGTGAGTTGCTGGTATCCCTCGCCCGTGAAGGCAAAACCGTTGTCCGCCTCAAAGGTGGCGACCCCTTTATTTTTGGTCGCGGTGGCGAAGAGCTGGATATTCTCGAAGCCCAGGGTATCCCCTGGCAAGTGATTCCCGGCATTACCGCCGCTACGGGTTGCGCCGCCGCCACAGGTATACCCCTGACCCACAGGGATTGCGCCCACGCGCTCACCTTTATTACCGCCCACCGTCGCAATGGCGAGTTGAATTTCAACTGGCAGCTGGCTCTGCAAGAAGATCAAACCCTGGTCTTTTATATGGGGCTGTCGGTGGTGGCTGAAATTGCTGCCGGACTTATTGCCCGCGGCAAAGCAGCGAATACCCCCATAGCCGTTATTGCCAATGGCTCCTGCAGCGATCAGCAGCTGGTGGTTGCCTGCCTCGCCGATATCGGCGCGGTGGTTGCCAGTAGCGACCTGCCGTCACCGGCGCTGATTGTGGTCGGCGATGTGGTCAGCCATCGCAACAGTTTGCAGGCTGTAGTTGCCCTGTCGTCCTGATAGGGGTTGTCACCTGGTTATAAATAACGCCTGCGTTGGAATGTCTTGCAAAAAGGCATCAGGGGCAGGGCTTCAAGAGTGGATACAAGCCGAGAATTGATTATGTCGTCATCAACTGTGAATTTGCTGGACTTACAGGATCCGAAAATTCGCACCCTGCACCTGAGCTGGGTGGCGTTTTTCCTTTCTTTTGTGGTCTGGTTTAATCATGCCCCCCTAAAACCCTTGATCATGGCCAGCTTTGATATGACTGGGGATCAGTGGAAAGCCCTGCTCACCCTCAATGTGGCGCTGACCATTCCGGCGCGAATTGTTATCGGCATGCTGGTGGATCGTTTTGGTCCGCGCCATGTGTACGCCATTCTGTTGGTGTCGGCGGGGATTTTCTGTACCGCCTTTGCTTTTGCGCAAAGCTATGAACAGCTGGCGCTGCTGCGGCTTTTGCTGGGTTTCGTCGGCGCCGGTTTTGTTATCGGCATTCGCATGGTCGGGGAGTGGTTTCCAGCAAAATCCGTGGGGCTGGCTCAGGGTATTTATGGCGGCTGGGGCAATTTTGGCTCTGCGGCGGCGGCTTTTACCCTGCCAACGGTTGCGGTGGTGGTGTTTGGCGGTGAAGACGGTTGGCGTTATTCGATCCTCCTGACCGGTGTTGTGGCGTTTTTCTACGGTATTTTCTATTACATCAAAGCCCGCAATACCCCCAAGGGGTCAACCTATTTCAAGCCGAAAAAATCCGGTGGTCTCGAAGTCTCCAGCCCCAGGGATTTTTGGCTGTATGTGGCCATGAACGTGCCCATGTATATCATTCTCTCTGTGCTGGTGTGGAAGTTGTCGCCCTCTGGCACGGCATTAATCACGGATAGCACGGCCTATATTCTCTACGGTCTCTTTGTGGTTCTGTTTGTTTTTCAGTTCAGCCAGATTCGCAAAGTGAACCGGGAAATGCTGGAGCACGGTATCGACGAGTCTGACAAATACGAATTCAAGCAGGTTGCCGTACTTGCCTGGGCGTATTTTGTTACCTTTGGTTCAGAGCTCGCGGTGGTGTCCATGCTGCCGGCCTTTTTTCTCGAAACCTTTGAGGGCATGTCGCTGGCGGCAGCGGGTGCCTTGGGCAGTGCTTTTGCCTTTATGAATCTGGTGGCGCGCCCCAGTGGCGGCTGGTTCAGTGACAGGTTTGGCCGCCGTAAATCACTGACACTGCTGATTGCCGGGTTGAGTGTGGGTTATCTGGTGTTATCCCAGATTAATGGCTCCTGGCCTTTGATTTTTGCTGTTGTCGCCGTGATGTGTTGTTCCTTCTTTGTTCAGGCCGGTGAAGGTGCGGTATTTGCCATCGTGCCGTTGATCAAACGCCGTATGACTGGCCAGATAGCCGGGCTCACGGGCGCCTTTGGCAATGTGGGTGCTGTTACTTATCTGACTATTTTCACTTTTGTGGACGCATCCACCTTCTTTTTGGTCATCGGCCTTTCCGCCATCGGTGTGGTGGCGCTGGCGCAGCTGATTACGGAGCCCAACGGCCATATCACCGAAGTACTTCCCGATGGCACAGTGCATCTGATCGATGTGAGTTAAGATTAGCGCGAGGTCGAACGCGTCGGGAAGGTTATTCAGGCTGGCGCAGAAACCTGGTACTCCTTCAATATGATATTTTGCCTCGTTCTGGGCATCGCCAGCAGGGCTGGCTCCTACGGGAAAGGGGTTGCGGGGAAAATGTACTCCTGGCGGCGGAAGGTTTTTTCGTAGGAGCCTGCCCTGCTGGCGATGGCGGATTCAGATTTTCCCAGCGGGTTTCCTGGGAGGCTGTTGGACTTCGGCGTTGGTAGTGAGGGAAGTCCTGAGTCCGACGGAATCCTAATAAATGATATGGGACAAAATCAAATTGAAATACCACTAAAAGCGAGATTTGCCGATGTCCCTTGACCACCTGAACTCTTCGCTCAATGTCAGCGTCGGTCAATATTCGAGCGCGGGGATCAAGGCGGTTAACGAGGATGCCATTGCCATCAGAATCCCCGCCGGCAATGCCTTGACCACCAAAGGTGTGGTTGCGGTTATTGCCGACGGCGTCAGCGCTTCCGAAGGGGGTAGAGAAGCCAGCAATACAGCGGCCACCAGCTTTGTCTCCGACTATTATTCCACCCACGACACCTGGTCGGTGGAAACCTCCGGCAGCAAGGTGCTCTCAGCCCTCAACAAATGGCTTTATGGCCAGGGGCTCAGCTATGTCAATCCCGAAAAAGGTTATATCACCACGTTTAGCGCCCTGGTGCTGAAATCGGCGAGCGCCTATATTTTCCACGTCGGCGACAGCCGTATTTACCGTATTCGCGCCAATCAGATTGAGCAGATTACCAGGGATCACACCATGGTGGTCGGCAAGGGGCAGCGCTATCTGGCTCGCGCCCTGGGCATTGATATTCATCTCGACGTGGATTTTCACCGCCTCGATCTCGACGCCAATGATATTTTTGTGCTGACCACCGACGGTGTTCACGAGTGGCTAAACGATAGGGATATTCTCGCCGCACTCTCTGCGACCGTTGAGTCGTCAGCAGATCTTGACAGCGCCTGTGAACAGATTTCAGCCATGGCCGCAGCCCGTGGCAGCGACGACAATCTCAGTATTCAGGTTGTGCGCGTGGTTCACCCCGGCGAACCATTGCCGACGGATCTGCTTGCCAGCGTTTCCCGGTTGCCTTTTCCGCCGCCACTCAAAGCGGGCATGATTATTGATGGCTGGCGGGTCATTTCTGAAGTTCACGCCTCAACCCGCAGTGAAGTTTATCTGGTTCAACACGAAGAAAATGGCCGCCGTGCGGTGCTCAAGGCGCCCTCGGCAAACTTTGAAGACGACCCCGCCTACATAGAGCGCTTTATCCTTGAAGAATGGGTGGGCAGCAGAATCAACAGTAGTAACGTGGTTGCTGTTGTCAGAGCCCCCGGCCGCAAAACCTTTCTTTATTACCTCACCGACTATGTGTCGGGGCCGACCCTGGGTCAGCTGCTGCGGGAGCGAACCCGGTTATCGGTGGTGGATGCCCAGAACATTATTACCCAGGTGATTTCCGGTTTGCGCGCCTTTCACCGCCGCGATGTGCTTCACCAGGACATCAAACCCGACAATATTATCTATTCGGAAAACGGCATCAAAATCCTCGATTTTGGCTCCTGCCATGTTTCCGGTGTCGGTGAAATCAAAACCCGCATTAACCGCGAAAAACTCCTCGGCACCCGCGATTACTGCGCCCCCGAATATCTGCTAAATGCCCCTATTTCCCAACGCAGCGACCAGTTTTCCCTCGGCGTTCTTCTCTACGAACTGCTCACCGGCAAATTGCCCTTTGGCGATCATTATCGCAAGTGCAGCAGCGAACAGGATTTTGCCCGCCTCACCTATACGCCGAGCTACCAGCTCAATTCCCTGGTGCCTGTTTGGCTCGATGGCGCCATTCAGCGGGCTCTCAGTATGGATCCTGAAGATCGTTACGCCGCACTGACGGAATTCGTCGCCGACATCAAAAACCCCAATCCGGCCTATGACGGCAGCAGGCGCGCCCTGAACCGGAAAAAAGACCGGGTTTTTCTGTGGAAAACTATGGTGGTTGTGCTGGCACTCACCAATTTGATCACCCTGTTGTTGCTTTGGCAGTGAGGGGTTTACCACCAATGGCCATCAAGTCCGGCTGCAGTTGTGTTAACATCTCCCGGTCACTGACTTTATGCCTATGTTATGAACCAACTCACCCATCTCAACACCAAGGGCGAAGCTCATATGGTGGATGTGTCCGGCAAAACTGACACCGCGCGCTCGGCGATTGCGCTGGCGGTGGTGATACTACCCGATAGCGTGTTTGAAACCCTGATGGCCGACAGCCTGCCAAAGGGTGACCTTTTTGCCACTGTGCGGATTGCCGCCATTCAGGCTGCCAAAAAATGCGCGGATCTGATCCCTCTGTGCCATCCATTGCCACTGACCAAGATTTCCGTGGATATCGATCTGGATGAAACAACCAAGCAGCTCTCCATTGCGGTGCTGTGCAAAACCACCGGCAAAACCGGTGTTGAAATGGAAGCTCTCACCGGCGCGTCCGTCGCCGCCCTGACCGCCTATGATATGTGCAAGGGCATCGACAAGGGCATTGTCATCAAGGATATCCGCCTGCTTGAAAAAACAGGCGGAAAGTCGGGAACCTGGCGCATGGAGACGGCCAGCCCAGGGGTGGAACAATGATCAACATTCGTCTCTTTGGCAAGTTTGGCGAAATTGTCGCAAGCGGGGATCAACTCAGTATCAGCGCCGACGGCATTGCCAGCGTTGAGGATATTTACCGCTATTTCGCCAGAGAAATTCCCCAGCTCCACAACCAGGTGAGCGAACCCCAGGTAATGGTGGCGGTTAATCAGAACATTGTCGCCAGAACAACCAGGGTTAACGACGGTGACGAAGTGGCATTTTTGCCGCCGGTTACCGGTGGCTGACGGTCGCGACTGGGGGCGATGCTGTGGTTGACTATAGCGGCGGTTGTCACTGCGGTGCTGTCAGATACAACTTTTCGGCGCCTGGCAGCGTGGAGGTTGAAGATTGCAATTGCTCCATTTGCCAAAAATCCGGCTACCTGCACCTGATCGTTCCGAAAAGGAATTTCCGTTTATTGTCTGGAAATGATGCCCTGATTGCCTATGGTTTTAATTCCGGTGTCGCGAAACATCTTTTTTGTTGCCACTGCGGCATCAAATCCTTTTATATTCCCCGCTCCAATCCTGATGGCGTGGATATTAATCTCAACTGTGTGGATGTGCTTCCCAAGGATGTCATAATTGTCAAATTTGATGGCCGCCACTGGGAGCAACATGCCCACACACTGGCGCATAAAAGCAAATAGTGACAAGGTAGGCAGTTACAATCCTGGCATGATCGATAGCAAAGAAAACGAGCAGGCACCATGGTAAAAATCAGCGTTCAGGAAGCGGATTTCAATCTTCAGGCAGAATATGACCGCTTGCGCACCACCAGCAGTGGCGCCATTGTCACCTTCACAGGTCTGGTTCGTGACTTTGATGACCATAACGACAGCCACAGCGGCAGCGTCGAAGGCCTCTATTTGCAACATTACCCCGGCATGACCGAGCGGCTGCTCGCGGCCATTGTCGACGAGGCGGAACAGCAGTGGCCGATTCAGGACGTTTGCATTATCCACAGGGTAGGGCAGTTGTTGCCCGGCGACCAGATCGTTCTGGTGGCGGTGAGTTCCGCTCACCGCGAAGCCGCCTTTGCCGCCGCCAGTTTTTTGATGGACTACCTCAAAACCCGCGCCACATTCTGGAAAAAAACCTTCTCCGCCAGTGGCGAGCAATGGCTGGAAATGAAGGAGTCTGACCGCGCCGCCGCTGCGCGCTGGCAAATGGACGGCGGAGATAAACAGGAATGACATCACTGCAAGCCATTGCCGGAGTGATTCTCGCCGGTGGTCTCTCCTCCCGCATGGCTGGCCAGTTCAAGGCCACGGCAGTGATTGGCGGCGAGCTGCTGCTGCAGCGGGTGATCGACAGATTGCAGCCCCAGGTGGATACGCTGCTGGTTAATCTCAATCGCGACCTTCCACAGCTTGACGGCCACAACCTTAATATTGTTGCCGATAGCCTTGCGGGTTATCCGGGCCCCCTGGCGGGTCTGGTGGCCGCATTTGAATACCTGGATCAGCACAATAGCAGCGCCGAAGCTCTGGCCATGGTGCCCTGTGACGGCCCCTTTTTGCCCGAAAATCTTGTGGCCGTGCTCGCTGAAGCCCTGGCGGCAAGTAACGCCAGCGTCGCCTGTGTCCGTTACGGCGGCCAACTGCAACCAACCTTTAGCCTGTGGCGCCGGGCGGTGTCGAGCACCGTTGGTGCGCGGCTTCGCCAGCAGCCTCAAGGCGGCCTGAAAGGGCTTTTCAGCGAGCTGCCAACGGTTTTTGTCGATTGGCCGCCGACGGAGCCCGATCCTTTTTTCAATATCAATACACCCCAAGACCTGATTAAGGCAGACCAATTACTGGAGTCACTGCGATGCCACTGAGCGGCCGGGATTTTATACGCTACAGCCGCCACCTGCTGCTGGTGGATATGGGTGAAGCTGGTCAGGAACAGCTCCTGCAAGCCAGGGTGCTGATTGTTGGCCTCGGCGGTTTGGGATGCCCGGTGGCATTGTATCTGGCGGCAGCTGGGGTCGGCCATCTCAGTCTGTGCGACGGCGACAGCGTTGAACTCACCAATTTACAACGCCAGATTCTTTATCGCGACGACGATTGCGGCAAGGCCAAAGTGGTCTGTGGGCGGGAACATTTATTGGCATTGAATCCGGGGCTGGATATTCAGGCGTTTCAGCAGCAGGCGAATGATAATCTGTGGGCGAACAACGATTATGACCTGGTGCTCGACTGCACCGACAATCTTGAAGCGCGTCACTGGTTGAACCGCCAGTGCCTGCAAACTCAAACACCGTTGGTGAGTGCCGCAGCCATGGGCTGGCAAGGCCAATTGGTGAGCTTTGATTTTCGGCAACAGCAAAGCCCCTGTTTGGCCTGCGCCATTCCCGAAGGTTCTCCCGCCCCTGTTGCCAACTGCGCCAACAGCGGTGTGGTTGGCTCTGTGCTGGGAACCATGGGCAGCCTGCAGGCCACGGCAACCATCAAGGCGTTGACGGGAAAACCCATAAATCACGGTAGAATGCAGCGCTACGATGGTCTCAGGGATCAATGGTCGAGCTTTAACATAGTGGTCAATCCGGCTTGCGCCGTTTGCCAGGGTGAAAAACACTAAATTGGCGCGCACTCATGCAAGAGTTCGCGATTTTTTTTTACAATATTGATCGCGTCATCACAACTGGCAATTTTATGATAGAAACAGATTCTGCTGGGCATAGGCTCCTATGCTTCCCCGTGATCGACGTGCTGGTAGTGGGTTTTAATGACTGAAGGCAACAGAATGATTTTCTCGCCATTGCTGGATCGCCGCCGTCTCATTTTCAATACCAATGCAGTCATTATTTTTCTCGTTATTATTCTGACACTCTTAAAACAGGTCATTACAGGTTTCGAGAGTCCGCCGATTCCCGCTTTTATTGTTGTAGCCGGTGCTGTCTGGAACCTTGTCTACCTTCGCCGTGGCGGCTCCCTGGATATTGCCGCCTGGCTGTTGATTTCACTGCTGCTATTCGGCCTTGCCTTTGGCGGTTTCAATAATTATGGCTTCTGGGGACCGGTGGTGTTATTGGCGCCGCTGATTTCCATTTTTGCCCTTTTGCTGATTAATTCCCGCGCCGCTGTTGTTGTTCTGGTGCTCGTGACTTTAATACTGAGTGGCCTTGTTTTTGTCGATATTGTCGGCATTCTGCCGCCAAATACCAATACATCGGCAACCATGTTGCTGGGGCGCTTCATTGCGCTTATGGCGTTATGCCTGGTATCAACCTGGGTAGTATGGCTGTTTGCCACGACCTCAAAGCAGCTGCTGGAAAAAATTGAAAAACAATCCATTACGGATTACCTCACAGAAATCATGAATCGCCGCGGCATCGAAATCATCCTCAGCCGCGAAATTGCCAGAGCCAGACGCACTGACACCTGGCTTTCTGTAATCATGATCGACGTGGATTTTTTTAAACGCTTTAATGACAACCACGGCCATCAGGCCGGTGACCGCTGTTTAATTCAGGTGGCGGATATCATTCAATCCTGCATGGCGCGCCAAACAGATCTCTTGGGGCGTTTTGGCGGCGAAGAATTCATGGTGATACTGCCGGACACCAATATCGAAGGCGCAGCCAAGGTCGCTGAATCCATAAGACTCTGCATACTGAAAAACAATATCCTCTACGGCGCCAGCAATGCCAACCCTCTCAGTGTTACTCTGGGCGTGGCGGGGGCTCGCGGTACAGCTGTGACCAGCGTTGATCAACTTATCAGGCTGGCCGATGACGCTCTCTATAGAGGCAAACACCAGGGAAGAAACTGCGTGGTGACGGAGGGGGTTGATGATGACAGTTGAGCTGCATTGCAGTTAAAGAAACAAGGGGGATTTAAGGATGAATTCTTTGCAGCGAGCACTGTACGCTAACGATTCCTGAGTTTAGGGTTCTATCAATACTGATAGTCTCAATGCTAAGGCCTTGCTTATTGATCGCCGATAGCCACATTACCAGCTTGTCAAACGCTATTTCCTGAATCCAGAACCGCACACTATGGTCTCCCTGAGGTTGGATGCGATCAAAACTGATCGCCATGGTATCTGCGCTAATTGACAGGGTTTGAATCAAGTCATTACCCGCGGTGAAATTTTCAGACTGTTTTTTCTGTGGTGCCACATTTTCTTGATTGTCTAACATCCATTTTAATAAGGCTTGAGAGCTCTCAAAATCGAGCCGCGATTGCTGGTAGCTGTGATAAAGAGGTTGAATAACAGCAAAATAAATTAACGCTGGGAAACACAATAGTAATAATTTTGCTGCATTTCTGTCCCGCTCACTCAAAGATGTATAGAGATTAACCAGTTTTTCCAAGAAAAATTTCATTTTAGCCGCCTATCTTTATTCGGGCGATAATACCTTCATCATTTTTGGTTACTGAAAGCAGCTCGGCGTTGCCACCACGATTTTTTATCTGTTGCCGCAGGTTATTGGCGACATTGATAGAACCTGCTTGTAGCTCGGCAACAAGATGATTATCCTTGCGATCAAACTGTAGATGACGAAATTGAATTGCTTCGCCAGCATTGCCGACAGCACCGGCAAGTTCGCCAAGGCGTATAAAAAAGGCACTTGAACTTACTGTTTGTTTATTGGTTAAATGCCCCTCCATTTGGCGGCGAATATTGACAATGCGTCTGTCTTCAGGAAATAGGTGTTTGTATAATTGTCTGGCTTCAGCCTTGAGTGAATCAGATTGTTGCTGAAAATACAGCCCAGCGGCGGCGAAATAAACAAGAAAAAGACAAAGAGAGGCTGCCACAGAAAAGCCCGCCGTTTTAATCCAGCTTCGACTAGGAGGTTGTGCATGAGATTTAAATTCCCCCTGAAGCAATGTCAACGCACCTGAGCATTTGGCAATATGCCGCTCAAGATCCTCTATGGGGAATTCCTCCCAATCTGAGGGGTTGACAATATCGGGAAGGCTATCTGTTTCCAAAACGAAACCTGTGCCGTTAGGCAGCCTGAGCAGAAGTTTATCCACACATCGGGCAAAGCGTGGCTTCTTGCCGGTAGGCACTATCAAATAATCGGGAATTAGGCAATCCACAGGCCAGGGGAGTTCCCCTATAGCCTTGGCATAATCAACCATTAAATAACGATCTATAGCAAACACCAAGGCATTATTGTCGGAGTCGATTTCTCCAATAGCAATATGAAAAGACTCTATGGGGGCTGCTAGATCTTCCTCAATCAGATAGGGAGTTGCACGGTCAGCGTGGCGCTTTACGCCTTTGGGCAAAGCAACATTCAGGCAAGTAACAAACTGTCCAGGAATTAACACGGTGACTCGAGAGGGCACCCTGTTGCCAAGAATATTCGGCAGCTCGGCCAAGATGATTCCACCTTGTTCGAGAGTTGACAGGTGATGATCGCTATTTTGGTGTGTTTCCATTTGATCAGAGGAGGTATTGCCGTAAACATCAGCCGCGCAGAGCCAATAAAGGATTTCTGCTTTTGATATATCGTCGCCAATTTTATGCTTAAAAAGTAGGGTTAACATCATGGTCATTTACCTGATGGCTGTGAAGATCACTACTGGCAAGGTTTTGATTAAGGAGTTGCCTTTTTAATGTTGGCTGAATTAAAAAATTTCTATCCAGCAAAATAATTTTCCCTGTCGCCCCATCTATTCGAAAACGGCTGGATAGATTGACAACTGTTTTTCCAGCGCTGGCACTAACACTGGCACTAAAGAATGATGAGGTCGTGGTCAGTAACGAAGCGTCGAAAGTTAGTCCAGCCATAAGCTCAGAAGTCATAAACGTTGCAACTGAGCCGAAACCTGAAGGGAATGAATTTCTTGCAATTTCAAATTCAGATGCAGAAATCGTCGGATGAATAAGAGTCACCAGCTGTGAAGGCATGGTGTTAATATTTATTGTCGGTGAATTGTCCAATGCCACCAACCAGTGTTCTGTCTGATTAAGCAGGTCGGAATTCATTCCTTCGAGAGCATGGAGTTCGCTGGAATCGGTTAAATTGCGGTTTGCATTCCGGTAAGACGGCTGCGAGGAGAGATAATCGCTATCCTCTGCACCCCCAGGTCTGGGCAGGTTGTCGTTATCAATCCAGTCTCCCAGAATTGATGTGCCCTGTGGTTGCTGGAGGAATTCAGTCATAAACCTATTGATCAGAGTTTCTCCACCGCTATTGATGCTGTTGAGATTTATCAGCCCTTTCAGATCGGTTATTTTTAAGCGTATTTCGCCATGATCGGGTTCATACATCGATATTGGTCGCGGCAGGGGAGATATAAAGAGTCCTTGGGCTTTGAGGTTTTGCTGGTCATCATAGAGAATCTGTCGCGCCAGTTGTTCTCCGCCGAGAGCATATTGATAAGCTTGAGCATCTTCAACCAGCCATCGTGTGTGTTCTATATCACTCCAGCGTTGCGTTAAAAGCTGTGACAAAAGAAGAGTGATGACCACCACAACAAACAGAACACTGATAAGTGCAATACCCCGCTGATTCCAGTTCACGGAAGCAGCTCCATGTCGCGCAGACTGTACACTCGCTCCAGTTCGCCAAAAAGCACTGTGTCCAAGCGTATTCTGATTCCAGCAGGTATTGGCGGTCTGATTAAAACCTGAGACTTATTGTTGTCGTTGTGGGGAGGCCAGTAAAATTCGGTGATGCCCATAGTGTCAATAAATTGAACGCTCAGCGCATTGATTTCGGAGATTAAAACCTGTTGCCGAGCCTCTGTGCCAGGTGCGCGATCCAGCGCCCACCAATAATGGCGCACCAGATTTTTACGGCCATTGCTGTCAGTTTCGAGGCTGTAAGCTACCCGTTGCAGATTGCTGCGTTTCTCTCCCATGGGGTTTGGCCAGCCCTGACGGGTGAATATCAGATCGTAACCGGGAATCAGAGATGTCATGGCAGGCTCGAAGTTTCCGTGATTGTCACGAACTGGGCGATTAATAATCCCTCTTATATCCCGGCTCAATATCCACAGGCCTTTCTGCAATTGTTGCAGTTGCGCAGAGCGTTTTTCCAGCGCGGTTTTTGTTATGATCACCCGGTCAATTATCTGCCAACTGGCGGCACCGATAACCGCAAAAATTGCCAGGGAGACCATTAGCTCTAAGAGAGTAAATCCTCGATTCTGGCGACTCATCAGTGTTCGCCCATGTAGCCGACTAGCCTGATGATACTGGCACTGTCGGCATTGTTTGCCCGATGGCTCCTGGTGACTCGAACTTCTACTTTGCGCAATGTCGATAAAGGGGTATCTGTTATTTCTGTGGCAACGTGCCACTCCCGCTGGGAAACCGTGACTTGGCGGGTTTTAATGCCTGTCGACGGCCAGAGTTGGGTAAGACGTATCTCTGCTAGTTGGTTTTCCGCCAACCACAGCGCCAGGGTTTTGTCCTCCAGGCGCTGCTGATCCTGCACCAGTTGGGTGGTATTTTTCACAATGGCCAGGGCGGCAATTGCAATCACGGTCAGGGCAACCATCAATTCAAGGAGGGTAAAGCCTTGGCAGGGCTGTCGAAATCCATGTTTCATGGGCTAATGGGCTTCATGATAATGTCATTAATGCCATCACCGGTTAATTTGAATCCTGTGTTGTCGCGGCCTGTCAGCTTCATCTCAAATGGTGTGTACTCCGCAGAGGAAAAAAAATACAACGTCGGCGACAGTTTGTCTGTTTCGTGATTTTTAGCGCTTAAATCCGGCCTGACGTTACTTTTGTTGTTATAACCAAAATATGCCAGGTCAATGTTTTCCACCACATTAAAAGTACAGCCGTAACCTTGCTGATTAGCAATGGCGCGCCACTCGCCATTATCCCCCATCTGATAAATAAGGCAGCGCTTTTGTTCCGGGTCGTACAGCCATTTGAAATCCTGCTGATGGATGAGCGCCTGGGTCATCAGGTGATTCAGTTTTATTCTCAATTCCGCGACTTCACCATTAATGCGTCGAGCATCAGTGCTGTTTATAGAAAACGCGGCTACACCAGTGAGCACGGCAATAATCACAATAACCATCAGCATTTCAATAAGGGTAAAACCTCTGTGGGAATAAATGCCTCCTTGTTTGGGCTGTATCGTCAGCAGCAAGAGTTTAAGAGTCATTGATTATTCCCAATCGGCAATGTCGGCGGCTTTTCCCTCACCACCTTCACGGCCATCGGCACCCAAAGAATAAAGATCGAAAGCACCATGACTGCCTGGACTGATATAAATATAGGCTCTGCCCCAGGGATCTTTGGGCAGTTTTTTAAGGTAACCGTCGGGATTCCAGTTTGGCGCCTCGGACTGATCACCTGGTCTTGTAATCAGTGCATCTAAACCCTGATCAGTGGAGGGATAATTAAAATTATCCAGTCGATAGAGGCTTAAGGCGTTGCCAATGGCACGCAAGTCGCTTTTTGCGGCGGTAATACGTGCGTCGTCGGCACGTCCCATAATGCTGGGTACAATAAGAGCGCCGAGGACACCAATGATGACGACCACCACCATAATCTCAATAAGGGTAAACCCCGATTGTTTTTTCATGCTCACTTCACCAGCTGATTTAAGTTTAAGATCGGCAGTAGTACTGCCAGTACAATGCCCAGAACCATAGCGCCCATCATCAGCAGTGTCATGGGCTCAAACAAGCTGACCAAAGTAGTGACTCTCTGCCGAAGATCTGATTCCTGGCTTTTGGCTGCGCGGTTAAGCATCCCAGAAAGATTGCCGCTTTGCTCGCCACTGGTGATTAATTGCAGAATCATGGGCGGGAATAGCCGGGTTTCTTCCAAGGCCAGATTCAGGCTTCGTCCCTCCTGAACCTTCTGCTGTGCTTTTTTTGTGGCGTCGCGGAAAACGCTATTAGAGCAGACTTCGGAAGCGATAGGCATGGCTTCGTTGAGAGGGATGCCACTTTCAATCAGGATGGCGAGTGTACTGGTATAGCGAGCGGCATTGGCACCACGGCTAAAACGTTTAAGCCCCCAGATATTTAATAGTTGTCGATGCCATAAAAAATGAATGCGCGGCTTTCTGAGTAAAAATCGCCCTGCTGCAAAGGTGACAATGAGGACAAAGCCGATAACCAGACCGTAATCGGTCAAGGCGCCGCTGAAGCTTACCAAAAGCTGGGTAGGAAGCGGCAGAGCCTGACCGGATTCAATGATTACTGCCAAAATTTCGGGAACGACAAACATCATCAATCCTGTGACAATCAACAGGGACAGGATTACCAAAATGATGGGATAGATAAGCGCCAGTTGAATGTGCTGACGAAATTGTTGCTGGCTCTGCGTATAGTCCGCCAGCTTATCCAACACTAAATCCAGATGCCCTGTGCGTTCACCGGCGCTGACGGTAGCGCGGTAAAGTGTTGAAAAGGTGCGTGGGTAGTCTTTCAAACTATCGGCGAGACTGAAGCCCTCGCGAATTCGGGATCGTAGCGCCAGCAGGGTGCGTTTGACTCTTTGTGATTCAGCCTGTCGGGCGACCGCATCCAGGCAGCTTTCAAGAGGTATTCCGGCTTGGAGCAGGGTTGCCAGCTGGCGGGTGAACAGCGCCGTATCGTTGATGGACAACCCTCCGGGAACAATAACCCTGCCATTGGTGGGTGATTTTTCCTTGGCGGCAAAGACGTCCAGAGGGATTAACTGTTTGTCCCTTAATAATGTTCTGGCACTGCGGGGGCTGTCAGCCTCAATAATCCCCCTTTGCTTGTGGCCATGTTGATCCAGAGCAATATAGTCAAAGGCTGCCATTAGTTTTCCTGGCTGACTCTCATCAGTTCTTCTAGGCTGGTAACACCGGTGAGAACCTGACGCCTGCCATCGTCAAAAAGACTGGTGCAGTTTTTTCTGGCCTCTGCCGTAAGATCCACTTCTGACGCACGATCGTGAATCAATTTACGCAGTGAGTCGGTAACCACCACCAGTTCATAAACCCCGGTTCTACCCAGGTAGCCCAGATGGTTGCAATGGTGGCAGCCTGAGGGTGAATAGAGACTGATTGGGTTCTGGTCACTGGCAGACGCGTTCAGTTTCAAGAGATTGCGTTCTTTGTCGTCGGCGTTGTGCGCCACTTTGCAATGGGGGCACAGCACCCGTACCAGCCGTTGCGCCAGTACGCCGATCAGGCTCGACGACAGTAAAAAAGGTTCAATACCCATATCGTCCAGGCGGGTGATGGCGCCGATGGCGGTATTGGTATGCAGCGTGGACAACACCAGGTGCCCGGTTAAACTGGCTTGAATGGCAATTTGCGCTGTTTCAATGTCGCGAATTTCGCCCACCATCACTACATCGGGGTCTTGCCGAAGAATGGCGCGCAAGCCTTTGGCAAAACTCATTCCAGCCTTGGTATTGACCTGCGTTTGACCTATGCCTTCGAGGTTATATTCCACTGGGTCTTCAATGGTGAGAATATTGATGCTCCCAGACTGAATGGACTGCAATCCTGCATAGAGCGTTGTGGTTTTACCCGATCCGGTAGGGCCGGTTACCAGGAGAATGCCGTGAGGGCGGTGCAATAGTTTGTTGATGCGTGCCACATCAATTTCCTGCATACCCAGCGCTAAAAAATTCAGGCGCTTGAGCTGCTTTTCCAGCAGACGCAATACCACCCGCTCACTGTCATTGGAAGGCAGAGTGGAGACACGCACATCAATTTCCCGCCCCGCCAGTTTTAAACTGATGCGGCCATCCTGAGGCAGGCGTTTTTCGGCAATGTCCAGTTTTGCCATAACTTTCAACCGGGAAATCAACATCGATGACAACGCTCTGCTGGGGTTGAGGATCTCTCTCAATACACCGTCCACTCGAAAGCGGATACTCATATAATGTTCAAAGGTTTCCAGGTGAATATCGGAGGCGTTTTCCTTAATGGCCTCGCTGAGCATGGCGTTGATCAGGCGGATGACCGGTGCGTCGTCTTCCTGCTCCATGAGATCTGTGGTTTGGGGTAGGGCATCAACCAGGGAGGCCAGATTGATATCTCCTCCCAGATCAGAGGCCAGGGTTTCGGCGGAACTGGTTCGGTTGGAATAATACTGTGCGAGCAGCTGGTTGAAAGTTTCTTGATCCACAGGGGCAAGCGTCACACTGCCACCTGCAAACCGTTGCCCTTCGGCGAGAGCGTGCAGAGATGCACTGGGTGAATAGCTCAGGGTCAATTGGCTATGCTGGCTTTGTAATAACACCTGATGCCGTTTCGCGAAACCAAAAGGAAGCTGCGTGCCCATAAAATATCAACTCCTATTCTTCGGCATTCGAAGGCGCTGTTTCTTCAAGAGCTGGCAAAGTAGGCGTGTTGCCCGGCAGCCAAAACTGGTCAATGGCATGATTAAACTCCAGTTGTCGGTTGCGGATGCTGTTGTATTTTTCGTGGCTCAGGTTGTCGAAACTATCGCCAGTTTGCAAAATGCGCGGGTGAATAAATACCATTAAATTGGTTTTGGTGGCTTTAACCGATTTGCTTTTAAACAAATGCCCTAGAACAGGAATTTTTCCCAACACCGGCACCCGGTTTTCGCCATTGGTGAGCTCGTCGCGCATCAATCCGCCCAACACCAGAACTTCGTTGTTATTGATGGATACACGGGTTTTAATTTCCCGTTTGTTGGTGACAATATCAGCTGTACTGGCCGTTGTCGGGGCAATGCTTTCGACAGTTTGTTCGATCTCCAGAGTTACAGAATTATCATTGTTGACGCGCGGTTTGACTTTCAGCGTCACGCCAATATCCTGGCGTTGTATAGTCTGAAATGGATCAATATCTCCTGCCCGTTGTTGTGAGCCAGTAATAAAAGGTACATTGGAGCCAACAAGAATTTCGGCCTCCTCGTTATCGAGAGAGACAATGGTTGGCGTAGAAAGAATGTTGGCATTGGTTTCGCCGGAAAGAGCATTAATAATTCCCCGTAGAGACCCTCCACGAAAATACCCTAGCGACAAACCGGTTCCCAGAGTGGCAATACCATTTTGAACGGAAAGCGGGTTTACATCTGGTGGAAAATTACTGAAGCCGCCGAAAACCGCTTCACCTGAACCCGGCTGATTGGTTTGCCACTCCACACCAATGTTGCGGGCGATATCTTCGCTCACTTCCACAATCAGTGCCTCTACCAATACCTGGGCACGGGGCACATCAAGGGTGCTGATAACACCGCGCATAGCGCTCAGAACGTTGGCCGGCGCCGTAATTACCAGGGCATTAAGCTGTTCATGAGCCTGAATGCTAATCTCGACATCAGCAACATGCTGAGATTTCGCGCCTTTCTGAACACTGCCGCTCACGGTCTGCAGCAAGGGCACAAGATCGGCAGCATTGGCATACTGCACGCGAATAACCTGGGTGTTGCCAGAGCTATCCAGTGCTTTATCCAGACGCTGAATCAGCGCCTTTACCTGGTTGCGCGTGACAGGATCACCCGTCATCAAAATACTGTTGGAGCGCTCATCAACGGCCAGTTTAAATTCGCCATTGCCTTCCTGCCCATTCCCCTGACCGGGAAGAACCTTGCCGAGAACGGAAATAATGGCATTGGCGTTGGCAAACTGGATAGGAATCAATTCAATTTCCACCGTGCCCGCCTGGTCAATGCGGTCAATGAGTGACAGGATCTTTTGAATATTATTGGCGCGATCGGCAATAATCAGCGTGTTGGTCTGCGGATAAGCGGCAAGATAGCCGGACTGTGGAATCAAGGGGCGTACCAGATTGGTTAAATCCAGAGCCGAAATATTTTTCACCTTGACGATTTGCACCACAATATCCTCGCTGGCATTTTCAGGATTGTTACCAACAAGAGGAATTGCAGATTCTTTAGCCTGGGCATTGGGAATGACTTTGAGTGAACCGTTCTCTTCAATGACCGTCAAACCATGAACCTGCAGAGTGGAAAGAAATACCTGATAAGCCTCATCTTGATCCATTGGCTGGCGAGCAAGGACGGTGACTTTACCTTGAATATTGGGGTGAAGGATAATGTTTTTCCCGGTAATTTCTGATGCCCAACGAATTAAATCGGTGATATCAGCATCATCAAGAGATAGGGTGATATTATTTTGCTCAGCCAAAACCCCATGTGAAAGCAGGGCGCAACAGACGAAAAAATAATAGAGAATGATTTTTAGATAAAACATCACGCCTGTGTACCAGGTAAGAGGGTTAATTGGCAATAGCACGGCGCTCTTTCAACGCTTGCAAGCGTTCCGAAACTGACATTTCTTCTCGTTCCTTTGATTTATTGTTTGCTTTCGACTGAAGTGTATTCACTGGTTGCCCGGGCAAATCAGGCATATTGGATTCAACAACCAATGGGTAATGCTTTGCATTCTGCTCCGGTAACTCTCCTTTGAGAAGATTAACAATTAAATGTTCGTGCATGCCGTTGCGAAGAATAATGATTTTCCCTGAATAGATAGCCAAGAGCTGTACGCCAGGGGCAATCTCATCGCTCATCCTGTAGGCGGCTGTAGTGCCTCCATTTTCAATAAGGGCGTACGCTTTGCTACTATCATTGTGGGTGAAAGTTCCTTTTAGAGTTAAAGCCAGATTGCTGACAGGTACCGGGGTTTCTACATATGGAATTTTTGGTGCCGGATTGCCAAAAAGCGCAACATATTCCAGAGCTGTGTTTGAGTCATTGTTTTCATTTGCTGCCGAATTTGTTTGTAGATTTACTTCCTTGGCAGTTTCCATGCCTTTTACAAGGCTCAAATCCCTGGTTAACAGCACCGAAAAAACCGAGAAACTGATACCGAAAACAAGCAGGCTCAGCAGCTGTGGAATGAATCGTATAACCATGAATCTGGTGATCAGGCTTTTTGGATAAAAGTGCGACCCAAGTACGTGCTGTCGGATTAGCAATCTATAGTTTATGTAGCCAAATACCGCCATTGTTTTATCCGTTGCCATCACTGGCAATTTTGCGTTTTGTGTTCTCTTGTTAGGGGAAGGTTATTCGCTTGTTTCTGGGATGGTTTGCCTTTCCCCAGACTGGTAATCGTTATAGGTCGACACAAATAAATTATCCAGGCTGTTTATGCCGTCGGGAGACATTTTTTGTGAGAGATTTTTACGCTCCTCCTGACATATATTGCGAACCTCACCCAGAGACAGTGTCGTTTTGCCATTCTTAATGTCGTCGCGGAGGCTAGCGTTAATACAGCCCGAATAAATATCTGTTAATGCCTGAAGAGGCAGCTCTTCCTTTGGGATAGGTTTCAGTTTGTTTGTTTCACGATTGCGGTCTTTATCAGCTGCATGGCCTAGGCCGCTAATAATTAACAAGGCCAACATAGTTGCCATCATTGCGATCTTGTGATTTTTTTCCTTGATCGTAAAGGTGGCAATTTGAAGTAAAGCGGGTGTTGCAGGAATGAGTGTCGCCATGGGTTGAGTCCTTTCTAGAGAGGCTGATTGAAATTCAAAATCCTTGTGCGCAAAAATCCTGACACGGTTTTTAAAAAAAGGCAATCATTGGTTACCTAAAAAAAATCTTGACAAGCCTGGGGTATAGGCCATTAAGATAGCGCGGTTGTGGATGAATGAATAACACTTTTGCAAAGGACTGCTGCCATGGGATTTTCCCGCCTTCGTGTTTGCCTTTCTGCTGTTTCTCTTTCTGCGCTTTTGTGTGGTTTCTCGTTGTGGTTGTCCTCTGTTCCGGCGCTGGCGGGTATTGATTTAGGTGCCTTGTCGGGTCAGCACGACGTGGGCAATGACGGTAGCGCCCAATACAGTATTGCGGTGAATGTACCTGGCGGTATTCAAGGCGTTCAGCCGCAGGTTGCGTTGAGTTACAGCAGCAATGGCGGCAATGGTATTGCGGGCTTGGGTTTTGACATTTCTGGGGTGTCGCTGATTCACCGCTGCGCCACGTCGATCATACGCGACGGTTACCGGGACGGCGTTAATTTTGATGAAGACGACCAGTTTTGCCTGGATGGTCAGCGGCTGGTGGCGGTGAGTGGTGTTTACGGCGCCGACGGTACGGAGTATCGCACCGAGATGGACAGCATCACCAAGGTGGTGTCTTACGGGTCTGAAGGGACGCAGATGTACGACCCGAGCACCAAGGTCATGAGCAACAATGCCCGCAACCCGCAATGGTTCAAGGTATGGACAGCGGATGGCCGGGTGCATGAATACGGCAACACCGCCAATGCGCGCAGCAGTACAGAGAAGACCTATAGCTACTGTCCGGCGGGTCAGGTGGTCATCTACATTTTGAACATTTTCCCTTACTGCATGGATTCGGGTGGCCAACAACAGCCGCCGTCGACGGTGACACTGACGCGCAGCTACGAATGGGGTGTGAACAAAACGGAGGATCGTTTTGGCAACAAGCTGGTGTTTACCTATAACGACAATGATGTTGATGGCGAGCACAGTATCAGTCGGATTGATTACAACTATGTCAGTGGTACGGCGCGTAACTCGGTGCGTTTTACCTACGAGCCGCGCACGGATATTGCCCGGGGGTATTTTGCGGGTGCGCCGCTTCAGCAAACCGAGCGTCTCAAAACCATCGCCACCTACTCAGGCAGCACCACCAAGCTTCGCGAACTCCAGCTCACCTACGACTACAACAGCGTCACCAAGGACTCCCGCATCGTCTCTGTGAAGGAGTGCGTGGGCAGTACCTGTGTCAAGCCCACCACCATCACCTGGGAGGCGGGTGTGGCGGGGTTCAGTTCGAGTCTGACCAATACCAGTAATCCCAACAATGGCTGGGGGGAAAATCCCCAGATCATGGATGTCAATGGCGATGGCCGCAGCGATCTGGTGCAGCCCTATAGTGGCTATTGGCGTGTGATGCTGAGCAATGGCACGACCCTGGGCTCCCAGCTGTCGACCCTTGCGCCTTCGGCGAACTGGCAGTATGCCAAGGCGTTGCGTTATGACAGTGATCTGAATGATGATCTGTTAACGATCGTCAGTGGTAAATGGTGGGTTTACAAAGGCACCGCCAGCGGCACCTTTGCCAGTGGTATCAACACGGGTATTGATGCGGGCAGCTTTCCGGACAGGGCGAAGCTTCTGGATGTTGACGGTGATGGCCGCAAGGATTTGTTGTCGTACGCCTCTGGGGTTACCTATGTCCATTTTTTGGGTGCCAGTGGTTTTGGCGGTGCCCAGGCCACCAATTTGCCTTTGCCACCGGCGTCAGAAAGTTGGGTGGCGGATGTCAATGGCGATGGGTTGGATGATTTTATCTGGGGTCAAAATGGGGTTGTCGATGTGTATCTGGGGACAGGGACGTCCATATTTAACCGCCGCATCGTTCAGAGTTGTCAGAACAGTTTTGGGGTCAATGGCAAGATACTGGATATTAATGGAGATGGGTTGCCGGATCTTTTGCAGCGCCACAACAACCAGCTGTTGGTGTGTCTCAACAATGGGGAAAAATTCCTGCCCGCGCAGGTTGCCTATGGGGTGGATATTGGCGCGACGAATTGGGAAAAGGCGGTGGTGTTTGACTACAACGGCGATGGTCAGTCGGATCTGTTGTACAACGGGGGCAGCACCTGGCGGGTGCTGGTCTCGAACGGTAATGGTTTTGACCTGCAAACCACCACGATCGCCAATTCCGGATGGGACAAAAACCCGCTGGTGGCGGACATTGTCGGCAACGGGCTATCGGATTTGGTGCTGGCGAGTGGCACCACCTGGCAGCTGCGCAAGCACAACGGGATGCGTCCGGACTATCTGACCCAGGTGGCCAATGGCATGGGGGTACAGACCAAATTCAGCTACCGCTTTTTGACCGACACCGCGGATCCGAATTTTTACGACAAGGGCAGTGCGGCGAGCTATCCGGTGATCAATGTCCAGAACGCCAGCTACCTGGTGTCGAAGGTGGAGCAGAGCAATGGCCTGGGGGGGTTGAACAGCGCCAGCTACCGCTACAAGCGCCTGTTGATGCATCAACAGGGGTTGGGCAACATCGGCTTTGAACAGATGACGGTGATCAACCACGACACCAACATTCGTTCGGTGTCGACTTTCAGCCAGGACTATCCCGCGCGCAAGCAGGGCACATTGATCCAGCTTACTACCACCAACCAGGCGAACAACCAGGTGCTCAGTGACACGGTGAACACCTGGGAGGTGCCGGCGGTGGGATCGGGAAGCAGCCTGCGCTATGTGCCTGGGGTGAAAACCACCACGATCACCAAACGGGATCTCAATGGCGCGTTTATGTCGAAGGAGGTCGCCACCAATCCGACGCCCTATGAGATCTATTATTGGGGCAATAGCAGCATTCGCACTCAGGAGAGCAAGGTGTACGATGCGGGCAACGCCCTCAAGCGCACCAAGACCACCTGGATGCTGTACACCAACAACCCCGCCAACTGGCTGATGGGACAGCTTACGGAGACCACCGTGAACGTCTCAGCGGGTGGTGTCAGTGGTGGCCGGTCGTCGGCCTTTGAATACGATGCGGCGACGGGCAGAAAGACCAAAGACATAATTCGCACCCTGTCGGGGACGGTACTGCAGACCACCGCCTATGGCGTCAACGAGAGCGGCCAGGCGACGGTGGACAGCTATGGCCGCAACCTGGCGGTGACCGTGTCGGGGCCGGATTTTGTCAGCCGCACCAGCAAGGTGACCTACGACAACTCCCAGCGCTACATCGCCACCGAAACCAACGCCCTCAACCAAACCCTGACCCATACCTACTATGCCGACACCCTTGTCACTGCCGGGTTGCGCAAAGACAGCACCGACCCCAACGGCATCAAGACCAGCTACACCTACGACGCCTTTGGTCGCGTACTGACCACCAAGGCCTTTGACGGCCTGGCCAATGCGGTGACCACCACCAGCAGTTACCTGGACTGCAGTGGCGCCAGCCCGGCCTGTCCCGCCAACACCGCCTACTACCTTCGCACCCTTGGCGCCGATGGCAGCGACAGCCGCGTATACATTGACATGCTGGGGCGCAAACGGCGGGAGGCGAGCCTGGGTTTTGATGGCGTCTGGGTCTTTGTCGACTACCAATACAACGCCCTGGGTCACAACACCCAGGTGAGTGAGCCCTACAAAAGCGGCGCCACCGTATATTGGAACACCATTACCTACGACGTTCTGGGTCGCCCGATCCAGACGGTGGACGCCAACAACCGCACCGACACCGTCACCTACAACGGCCTGACCACCACATCGCGGATCGACACCACGGACAAGAACCAGCAAAAAGTGGAAGTGCGCGACGTCCTCGACAACCTGGTGAGCGTCACCGACAACGCGGGTAAAACGATCACCTACAGCTACGACCCCTTTGGCCAGATGATCACCCTGACGCCGGCGGCGGTTGCCGGCCTGACCGTACCGGCCACCCTTATCAGCTACGACGAACTGGGTCGCAAGAAAACCCTGAACGACCCCAACAAAGGCAACTGGAGCTACACCTACAATGGCCTGGGAGAACTGATCAGCCAGAAAGACGCCAAGAACCAGGTCACTTGCATGGCCTACGACAAGCTGGGTCGCATGATCAAACGGGCGGATCTGTACACCGGCACCCTGGCCACCAGTTTGGGGCAGAGCACCCAGTCCACCAACGGCTGCGCCAACCACAACGCCGCCCACACCAGCACCTGGGTGTACGACACCGCGAGCGGCAAGGGCAAAGGCCAGCTTCACCAGGTGAGCGGGCCGAACAGCTACAGCAAAACCTACAGCTACGACGCCAGCTACGGTCACAACACCAGCGTTAGCGAGACCATTGCCGGGACGGCCTACGTCACCGACATGACCTACGACAGCAAAGGGCGGCTGGACAAACTCAAATACCCAGGTCCCAGCAACCGTCTGGAAATCCAGCACCTCTACAACGTTCGGGGCTACCTGACCACGGTCAAAAATGCCGCCACCAGCCTCAACTACTACACTGCCACCGCCATGGACGCGCGGGGCAACGTCACGGGCGAAACCCATGGCAACGGCCTGACCACCAGCCGCGTCTATCAGGCCCAGACCGGCTACCTGCAAAGCGTCAGCACCGGCAACACGCCCCTCAACAACCGTCAGAACCTCAGCTTTGGTTTTGACAAACTGGGCAACCTCATCAGCCGTGACGACATCCTCAAAAACATCGCCGAAGTCTTTGACTACGACAGCCTCAACCGTTTGAGCCAAAGCCATGTAGACATTGGCAACGGCCAACCCCAAACCGTGGCGATCACCTACGACGCCCTGGGCAACATCAAAACCAAAACGGGGGTAGGCACCTACAGTTACGGCAACCAGTGTGGGGCGGGCAGCCGCTTTAACGCTGTGTGCAACATCACCGCGGGCAGTGTTGGCACCAAAACCGCCAGCTACAGCTACGACGCCAACGGCAACCTGACCAGTGGTGATGGCAGAACAGTCACCTGGAGCGCCTTTGACAAACCCCTGAGCATCAGCCAAAGCGGTGCCAGCAGCACCATGACCTACGACCCCGAGCGCAACCTGCTCACCAAAAGCGAAACCAGCAGCGGCAACACCACCAGCACCGTCTACAGCGGCGGCTATGAGAAAGTCACCCTGCCGGGCAACATCACCGAAGAGCGTCACAACATTGCCGGCAACACCGTCGTCACCTACATCAATCGCACCGCAGGCAGTGCCGGCACGCTCAAAACAAGATACCTGCACAAAGATCATCTCGGCAGTGTTACCGTCATCACCAACGAAAGTGGCAACGAAGTGGAAGCCTTCAGCTTCGACCCCTGGGGCAAGCGCAGAGCCATGAGCCTGGCGCAACTGCAAAGCATCCTTGGCAACTGGAGCACCCTCAATACCTACCAAAAGGGCAACCTCACCATCCCGGCCATTACC
>Ga0265293_10001569_pt1 | contig 49228 bp, 34 predicted proteins | sample Munlanlewell138R_FD_192505 | JGI IMG/M metagenome (GOLD analysis project Ga0265293, IMG submission 192505) | Leachate microbial communities from a municipal landfill in Southern Ontario, Canada - Leachate well 138R | ecosystem: Engineered > Solid waste > Landfill > Unclassified | place: Canada... | reverse complement strand
CTACCATAATATACTACAATATACAACATGAAAAAGAATAAAATTTGACATAAAAAAATCGCCCTAATGGCGTAGTTTCAATACTGATATTTTGTTATTAAAATTAGTCAACTGTTAAACTGCTGATTTACAATGCAAATTAAAGGAATGATACGGTAATTGTTAAAGCTTGTCGACAAGTTTTAACAATATGTTTGATTTATTTTTTTTAAGTGATAATATGATTAGTGTAACATGTAGTATTATTTCTCCTCGGAAAGTTGTAAATGACTTTTTACCGAAAAGCATTAATTATAAAATTATTTTATAAGGAGTAGAAATATGAATGGGATCCAGAAAGTACCATTAGGCCCTTTGGGTATTATAGCAATGAAGGGCAGCGAAGAATTATGCGGTCTGATAAATGATTGGATATACAAACGGAGATTGGAGTTTCTTGAAAGCGATGAGAAGAATCTTTCTTTCCCGGGTTTTTTAAGAGACACCTTTTTAGTGTCGGCCGAGACTATCAGGTTTGCCAATGGAGAAGGAAAAGCAATAATCAACAGCACTGCTCGTGGGTACGACATTTATATAGTTGCAGATATTGGGAACTACAACTGTAAGTTCAACATGTTTGGTATGCAGTGTCCTATGAGCCCAGATGACCACTTTCAGGATCTAAAAAGGATTATAGCTGCAATTGGTGGTAAAGCTCGTCGTATAACGGTAATAATGCCAATGCTTTATGAAGGAAGACAGGACAGGCGGCAAGCCAGAGAATCACTGGACTGCGCTGTTGCCTTAAAGGAGCTTGAATACCTTGGAGTAGACAATATAATTACGTTCGATGCTCACGAGGCAAGAGTACAAAATGCAATTCCTCTCAAAGGATTTGAAAATTTATCCCCGGCTTATCAAATGGTAAAAGCGCTTCTTAATAATGAGAAAGATTTACAGCTTGATAGGGATAAAATGATAGTAGTGAGCCCTGATGAAGGGGCTGTTGAGCGTAATATATATTATGCTAGCAGTTTAGAGCTTAATATTAGTATGTTTTATAAGCGTAGGGATTGCAGCCGCGTGGTTAATGGGAAGAACCCTATAATTAAGCATGAATACTTGGGAGATGATGTGGCAGGAAAGGATGTCCTCATTGTTGATGATATTATTTCTTCAGGTGAATCTATGCTGGATGTAGCCAGAGAGCTTAAGGCAAGAAATGCATCAAGAATTTTCATCGCGGCTACCTTTGCTCTTTTTACTAATGGAACTGATGCTTTTGAAAAAGCGTTCAGTGAAGGTGTCTTTAACAGGCTTTATTCAACAAATCTGACATATAGAAAACCTGAGCTTTTAAATGCACCATGGTATATTGACGTTGATGAGGCTAAGTTTTTATCCTTTATTATTGATATGCTAAACCACGATCAATCATTAAGCTATCTGATTAATCCAAGAAATAAAATTAACCTTTTTTTAGAGCAGCGCGGACTGAAAAAACCCTCTTCTGAAGGTTAACTGCAAGCTGGTTAGTTGGTCTAAATTGCTCACTGATGCGTAGAACGCGTTGCTAGGAGTCCGCTCGAAAAGTAGTGTGTGCAGAATATTGTTCATGACTTTTTTGAGCAGGCTGCTAGCATAAGATAAATGCTAGAGACAGGTTGTGTGTCCATAAAACTCAAGTATTCTATCTTCTTCTTCAGTTTGCTGAGCTATTTTTAACTCCTTTAATGTATGAAAGGTTTTGACAACTAGCTTGTCAATCCATCCGGAATTAAGAAGTCGGCTGCAATACTTAAGGACACGATCATTATAAATTGTGTTTTTATTGCATAGATAAAGAAACATCCAAAGGTTGGGTAAGGGAATAAAAGGATTAATGTTATCTAGGGAATCAAGAATGGATTCTGCCTTTTTAATATTCCCTTTTTTAAGAGCGCTTTTTAAAATAAAATTGCTGTATTCTGCTGAACACCCTTTGGAAGGCAGTGCTGTAAACTTACTAGCTATCACGTCATCTTGAAGGATTGATACATCCTTATGTGACAATATCTTTACGATAGCCCATCTCATGTTATTATCAAGCCCATCAAGGTTTATGCATTCTTTATATACTTTAATTGCTTCTGCATCAGACCTTTGATAATCAAGATGATAAGTGCATATAAAAAGCAATAAGACTGGATTGTTATAATGATTCTTGAATTTATAACCTAATGGTTTTGCAAGATACTTTATGGCAAATTTGTTCCAAGAATAATATTTAACAGGGTCTGTCTTATTGTTGGAAAAATGACTGCTTATAAATTCAATTAAATCTTTTTTGTAGACAACTTTTCTCTCAATACTTCGTGAATACTTATTATAAAGGTACGCGGCTTTGATGATATTCCCTTTAATTATTTGAACTTTTATAAGTTCCAGTCTGGCACGCATATAGAACCTGTCAATCTCTAAAGCTTTTTTGAAGTGGATTTCTGCAGCTTTTACCTTATTGGCTGCAAGCTGAAGCTTTCCAAGGCAGTAGTAGCCATAAGGTCTTGTGGGGTGATTTCTAACATAGTTTTCATACTTTAATATTCTCAGTTCTAGTCGCATTTTATCCATATTTCTCTCCAAATTTAAGTAGTTAATTATCAAGTAATTTATTTGTGTCACTCAAATAATCAGTAATTATGTTCTGAATGTTTGAATCCTTTATTACAACAGAAATTTCTATACGTCTGTTTTGCTGACGCCCTTCTGCGGTTTCATTAGAAGCAATTGGTCGAAACTTTGAATAGCCACTTGCTGCAAAATAACTACTGTACTTGTTTTCTAGGCTGCGATTGAATTCCATCAGTTTATTTACCACATTATAAGCTCTTTCAGCAGATAATTTTCTATTGCTGTCGGCATCACCTATAGAATCTGTATGCCCTTCAATAACAATAGCATCCACATATTTTCGGACATTTTCATCATCTAACAGCTCTTCAAAAGCCAATGACAACTGGAGAAGGAGGGGATATCCTTCTGATTTAATTTCAGATTTGGCAAAATCAAAAACAAGACTTTCGTTAATAATTATATTAGCATTATTACCTATTGTAACAAGGGGTTTACCTTCATAATTTGATTCTCCAAGCTTCTGCTCTATAGAGTCCTTAACCTTGTCAAGAACACCGACTCTTAGTAGAGCTATATCCTGAAGCTTTGCTCTGAGTTTTCCTAATTCGGCATTGTTCATGGCAATTATTTGCTTCTGTTCTTCCAATTGCTGCATAGTTATTGAGATCAGGATTTCTTTGTTTTCCAGTTCAGTTTCTTTGGATTGTATAATTTGTTTTTGACTCTCAATTTCTTCACTTAAAAATGTCAGTTGAATTCTACCTTCTTCTACCTCCGCCTGTGTTAGCTCAATGTCAGTTTCAAGCAGCTTCAGCATTTTTTCAGCATTCATAATCTCCAAGCTTTTTTCATCAAGCTTTACCTGTGTTTCTTCAAGACTCCTTCTGGCATAATCAAGATTTTTTCCTGTTACTATGTTTTGTATATAGGTAAGTAGCATTATAACATAAAGTATTAGCGCAACCGTAGTCATAATATCGGTAAAAGAAGGCCAAAAATTTTCTGCCCTAGTTGTTTTCTTGAAATTTCGGGTTCTTGTCTTCAACAACCTCACTCCATTTCTGACAAGCTCATATATTTAGGTTTTTTTATATAGCCATTTCCAGAAAGTCACTTTATAACTTTTCGGGAAAGAATCATAATATCAATTATTTTTGACTGACTTAATAAGCTCATTCATTTTATTCTCCACATTAACAGCAGCTGCTTCACTGTATGTCATAAACTGATCAGGGAGCATGGATATTGTTTTTGAAAGCATTTTCTCATTGTCTCTGAATGTTTCCAAAAGGTTGTATATTTCACTTAATGATGACTTTATGTCCTCTGATAGTTGTTTTGTTATTGCTTTGCTGCTATCTGAAAGGCTTTTTTCAAATGCTTCAGATGTGTGTTCACCCAAAAGGCTGATTTCCTTACCGGCGTTAACCATGAGACTACTAAGGTTTTCACTATATTTTAATGTTTCTTTTTCACGTTGACCGATCTCATCCTTCATAGCCTGCCCGATCTCTTTTACACCTAAAATAGTTGTTTTAACTTTATCAACAAGTATTTCCATGTCATCGATAACTTTTCTGTTGTGTGTACTAATCTGAGAAACTGCAATCTGAACTTCCTTTGAGAAACCTTCAAGAGAGTTATAATTTGTCTGTATTGTTTTTGTAGTGTCCTTAAGTGCTTCGGTAACCTTAATAAAGCTTACATCCATAATTTCAATGTTGTTTCTTAAATTGATATTAAATTCCGTAAAATCCTTTATGTTATCCGCAAAATTTCTTAGAGAGCTGTCAAATCTTTCAACGGTATTGTCCAAAACCTGTGATGATAGGTTTACTTCCATCACAGCACCTTTTAATTTGTCACCAAATATTTCAGCAGTAGCTGCCATGGATTTTTCTATTTTTTTACCAAATTCTGTAAAGGTCTCTCGTAAGATTCTGTTCATACTGACCAGTTCTGTTTCTTTATCCTTTGAAACAAGCAGTGAAACAGTATTGTCAAGATACTCTTCAATATGAACCATTAAGGTTTCACGAGATTCTTCAACATTTAATATTATATTAAATACTGTTAAAATTATTGAGAAACTAATTCCGAACAGACTTGTGGTAAAAGCAGTTGACATTCCCCTTAAAGAGGTCAGCAAGCTGGTGCCTATTGTTCTGAACATTTCAATGATTTGATCACTGTCAATTCCAATCATCATGGAAATGAGCTCGCCTATTGCAAGCGTCAGACCTAAAAAGGTTCCTAAAAGCCCAAGAACAATCAGGAGTGATACAGAGTTTTTGATAAATCTTTCGGCAACCTGCAAAGATAAATTTGATGTACTAAAATGCTTTTCAATTATAGCCTGTGTGTTTATTTCACTATTGTTACCTAGGGCAGTACTTTTATAATCATCTAAAATTTTATTCAGTAAATCAGATTTGAACCTACCGCCTCTTGGCTTTTCCAAGTCAACCATGATACCTTTGTATTTTAATCGGATTACGAAACTGATTATTAATGACGCAATAAATACTGCTAATATAAGAGCTAAAATAACATAGGCTACAGGATCTAAATTACTGAGAGTATGTTGAAAGGTCATTAGACTCACTCCTCGTTCTTTAATAACACAAAACGCGTGTTTTGCATATATTTATTAGATACTTAACAACAGATTTTTGTTCCCTAAAACACATAAATGTATAAATTTATTTTATAATACTCATGTTTGAATGGTGATTTGATTCAACGTATACATATTAATCCAGCACTTCTGTGCTTACATACAAAAAGATGCTGATAGTTCATAAAAGCTAGACTATTCATGAGCATATATTGAAAAGTATCTGATTATATGATTAAATAATACCAAAAGAAGGCACATTATGCAACATTAAAAAACTATTAAAAGTATACATTTTGCAAAATTTGTTTCTGTTCAGACCCTCTGTAACTTGAGATAAACTTTCGCAATAACGGAAACTTCGCTTCATTTGCAAGAGCTGTATAGTTCAGTTCGGGCAAGCCGAAACTCGCAAAAATAAATTTTGAAATATTACATTGTTGCATTTTTGCTCAAACAGTCGGCTTGCTTTTCTTCACTCTGACTATACATCTCTAAGCTGCATTTCGCTAATGTTTCCTAACATTGCACAGTTATATCTCTTTAGCTACCTGTGAACTGTAACGGAGTAGAAACTTATGATGATTTTTGTCGCACGATGTGTTTATTTTGTGTTATTAAAAATGATATAATGTAACAAGCGAACAGGCTAATTATTTTGAGAAAATAAAGCCAATTGTTCTGTTGCTACATCATATCAGCATAGCAACTGAAGCAGTTGCATAAACCTTTTATGGAGCATGTTATGAAAAGAATAATATTTCTTGTCGATATGAATGCGTTTTTTATAGCTTGTGAAATGTCCAGAAATATAAGCCTTAAAGGCAAACCAGCTGCAGTTGCTGGTGATCCCAAAAATAGATCAGGGATAATTCTGGCTGCTAATTATGATGCACGAAAATTTAATATAAAAACTACCATGCTGGTGCATGAAGCTAAAAAGCGTTGTCCGGGAATTATACTGGTTCCACCTGACCATGATTTTTACAGACGTAAATCAAAGGATGTTATGAACATTTTGTCACGGTATACTCCCTTAATTCAGCAAAACAGCATAGATGAAGCATGGCTAGATCTTACAGGTTGCATTAGGTTGTTTGGCTCATATCAGGAAATTGCAAAGAATATAATGAATAGTATTATGGAGGAACTGGATCTTTGGTGCTCAATAGGAATATCAGAAAATAAGTTCCTAGCTAAGATGGCATCAGAACGGAAAAAGCCCTTGGGTATCACAGAGATATGGTTAAAAGATGTAAAAGAGAAAGTCTGGCCTTTAAAAGTTAGAGAAATGTATGGGATTGGAAAACAAACAGAGAAGAAGCTGAATCAGATGGGTGTATTTACAATAGGAGATATTGCCCATTGTAAGAAAGAATTGCTAAGAGATTCTTTTGGAAAGTATGGTGATGATCTTCACAGGCTTTCGAATGGTATTGATACATCACCAGTTGAAACATGTCCTGAATATGATAATAAATCAATAAGTAGAAGTACAACACTATCAAAGGATATTACTGATTTGGATATGGCGAAAGCTATTTTGCTAGAACTTGCCGAAGAAGTTGGTGCTGAAGCACGAGAAAAAGAGTATACTGGAAAAACTGTATCTATTACAATCAAATATAACGACTTTAATACTATCACGCGCCAGAAGACGATTAACCCTACTTTCCTTACAAAGGAAATATATAGAACAGGAGCAGAGCTTCTTTTTGAGAACTGGAATATCAGAAAACCCGTGCGACTGATTGGTATTGGCATTAGTAACCTTTCGACTAAAACGTTTACACAGCTTAGTGTTTTTGATATAATCGAAGATGATACCAAGAGGAAAAAGGAAGAGAAGCTGGAACGTACTATGGATTCAATAAGGAATAGGTACGGTAGAGACATGATAAAAAGAGCCACAACTCTTTCAGAAGATGAAACTTAAGATATAAGTATCAGTATGCTCCTTTTGGCAATGTATGTATGTATGTATGTATGTATGTATGTATGTATGTATGTATGTATGTATGTATGTATGTATGTATGTATGTTAGTAAGTAAGTAAGTAAGTAAGTAAGTAAGTAAGTAAGTTAACTTACTTTTTGGGGAATAATCAAAATATTTATTGATGGGGGCAATTAATTGCAGGACTTGGAAATAATAAAATCCTATTATGAGCCGAAGCTAAAGGAATTTAAAGAAGACTATAAGGTTTTAGGATGGGAAACTAAAGAAGCACAAATGAAAAGATTTGAGATTTTAAAAGATAATGTTGATTTGAATGGAAAAAAGGTGCTGGATGTTGGTTGTGGTCTTGGTAATCTGTTTGAATTTCTTGAAGCAAATGATATAAGTGTTGACTATACAGGTGTTGATATTCTTGAGCAAATGATTATTAAAGCTGAGCAAAAAAATACTGGCGGTAATTTTCTTTGCATTGATATTTTTAAAGAAAAGGTTTTTCCTGATGGATTCTTTGACGTTATATATGCCTCAGGTATTTTTAATCTTAAGATGAGCGATAACATGGCATTTTTGAAAAAAGCCCTCACGGTTTTTCTTACACTTTCTAATGATATGGTAGTGTTTAACCTTTTAAACGAAAAATCTGATGATAAAGAGGATAAATATTTTTATTACAATCAAGATCATATAAAGAAGGCTTTGCAGGATTTATCTGTTTTGCTGGAAAAAATTTGTTTTGTTGAAAACTATCTGCTCAATGATTTTACTGTAATTATTAAAAAGTGATCTATAAATGAATTTCTTTTAAAGAAGGTTTACGGTTATTTTGCATAATGATATAAGCATGGTATTACCTTTATTTATTTACCCAATATTGTTATAAGGCATCTTTTTCACAATTTAATTTAATAGGGCTCTTTAAACACATCAAAAAGATAGTAGGCAAAAATAATGGAATAAGGCGTAATTCACTTTTTATAATCATATGATGATATTAATAACAGTTAAAGGGGCAAACTTTGTGACAGCAAAAAAGATATCACCTATGAAAATAGCTGGAGTGTATATTGGGACTGTTGTGGGAGCCGGTTTTGCATCTGGACAGGAGATACTGCAGTTTTTTTGTGTATTTGAGAGTAAAGGCCGTATTGGCATTGGTCTGGCTACCATATTATTCATTTTGTTTGGCTATATTATCATGAATATGGGACATAATTTGGGTTCAAAATCGCATATTGAAATAATAAAGGAGACGGGAGGTAAATACATAGGTTCTGTAGTAGATTATGTAATAACCTTTTTTTTATTTGGAGCTTTGACTTCCATGATTGCCGGAGCAGGTGCCATGTTCGAGGAAAACTTCGGAATACCTTTTATATGGGGAAATGTTATTATGGCTGCAGCCACATTAATCACAGTTATGACAGGCGTAAGAGGTGTTATTAACTCAATAAGCTTTATTGTACCGTTTTTGCTTATAGCAGTTTTAAGTGTAGGACTGTCTACCATATTCTTAGATTCAAAACCTAGTGGAGAAATAATGGCTGCAGTAGAATCAAGTGCGCTGATAAAAAGCTGGGTGTGGGCAGCCCTTCTATATGCTTCATATAATATTATACTTTCTGTTTCGATACTCGGTCCGCTTGGAGCTAATGCTGCGAGTAAGCACTCCATAAGGCGTGGAGCATTGCTGGGAGGATTAGGACTTGGTGTTAGCTCTATGGTAATATGTATAGCTCTTCAAAAGTATATGCCTAGTGTTTCTGCTTTTGAAATACCTATGGTATACATATCAAGGAAGATTGGTTTTGTAGCTCAGCTGGCATATGCTATAGTGTTGCTGCTGGAGGTTTACACAACAGCGGTAGGAGGTCTTTTTGGGTTTGTATCGCGGCTTGCAGATATTGAATCGGTTAAGGCCAGTTTTATTGCATCAGGAAGTGTTTTACTTGCACTTTTAGCAAGTCAGTTTGGTTTTTCAAATATTGTAAAATACCTTTATCCTATAATCGGTTATGTTGGTTTACTGTTTCTTTTCCTGCTTTTTTATAATGAAATCAAAAATGTGCGTAGACGAATGCGCAGAATGAAAAATGAGTACGGAGGGGGCCGTACTCATTTTAGGGGGGATTATTAGGTTTTACAACCTTTTTTAATTTATATTTGTCTTGTTAGACAAATAAGGTTCAAAATTTGTTCCATGAATTATTTACCAACATTCTTCTTATGTAAACAAAATTTTTACTAAATGTTGAAAAAGGTCTATACAAATCTTACGCAACTAACTAACTAACTAACTAACTAACTAACTAACTAACCTAATCAACAAAACTGTTTTCTTAAAAAGTCCCTAACTAATGATAACAAAAGGTTGCACTACGAAGCTTTTACTTACTCATGGTTTCTATTGCTTTTTGTGCAAAGCTGTTATCTATTAGATCTTCATAAGGTGGCGTTTTATTAAGCTCGCCTGCTTCTGTCATAACATCATAAAGAAGCTCAAGTGCTTCCTTTTTAATCACAGGATCAGTTTTCCATGCATCGACTTCCTTATACCTTTTGGCTACCATTGTTAAAAGCTCAACATCAGAATCGGGGAAGGACGTTTTGAGCGTTTCGGCTATCTCTTCGGGTGTATGATCTTTAACCCATATCTGTCCTTTATAAATTGCGTTAGTGAATTTCTGTATTATTTCGGGGTTTTTCTCAATATAGCTCTTTTTTGCAAAGTATGTAGTGTATGGGGTTTCACCGCTACCTTCGCCTACTGAAGCAAGAACATAACCTTTTCCTTCCTTTTCCAACAATGAAGCCACAGGTTCGAATAAAGTCACATATTCACCCTGCCCGCCTGTGAAAGCACCAGCCATCAGATCAAACTGCACGCTAGTATCAACCGAAGCATCCTTTCCGGGAACTACTCCATTCTTTTTTAGCACATACTCCAATGTCATTTCAGGCATGCCGCCTTTTCTTCCTCCAATAATGTTTTTACCTACAAGATTGCTCCACGCAAAGTCTGGCTCTGGATTCCGTCCTACAAGAAAGGAACCGTCACATTTAGTAACCTGAGCAAAAACCACTCCGAAGTCTTCTTTGCCCTCATTGTAAACATAAATTGCAGCTTCAGCACCGGCAAAGCCAATATCCGACTGACCTGACAGTACTGCTGTCATAACTTTGTCGGCACCTCCACCATTTGTTAGCTCTACATCCAGACCTTCTTCTTTGAAGAAGCCTTTGTTTAGAGCTACATACTGTGGCGCATAAAATACCGAGTGTGTAACCTCATTAAGACTCACCTTTACAAGATTCTCACTAGTTTTTACACATGACATCAGAAGCATTGTAATTCCAATAACAATTGTCAGTAGTAAAATTATTTTTTTCATATACATACCTCCTAGTATGAAAATTAATACATAATTATGAATTTTCTGGATGGTTTTTAAACACAAGTTTTTCAAGGTACACAATACCTTGATACATAAGGGCTGCTGCGATTCCAAGAATAATAACGCTTGCCATGACTAAATCAAGCTTGAATACTTGCCCTCCATATACAATCAAATAACCTATTCCTGCTTTTGATACGAGAAACTCTCCGGTTATAACTCCGACCCAAGATAACCCCACATTAATTTTCAGTGCATTTATTATGGTAGATTTAGTTGAAGGGAGTACGACTTTTGTAAAGGTCTGGAAGCGATTTGCTCCAAAGGTTTCAACTAGCCGTATTTTATCCTTGTCAACACCAAGAAAACCGCTTAGTACTTCCATAATTGTTACAATTAGGGATATTGCTAGAGCCATCATTATTATTGAAGCAGATCCTGCTCCAATCCAGACAATAAATATAGGTCCAAGTGCAACCTTAGGCAGACTGTTAAGTATAACAAGATATGGCTCAAACACCCGTGATAAGAAGTTTGAGGTCCACAAAATAGTAGCAATTGTAGTTCCAATTAAGGTACCCAGCAGAAAACCAACTATTGTTTCGGTACATGTTACAGCAATATGATGAAACAGAGTGCCTTCCTTATAAAGGTTTGTCAAGGTCTTCAATATTCTTGAAGGCGAGCTTGTTATAAAGGAATCTATTAATCTCTGACTAGCTAAAACTTCCCATGTTATGATAAACAGTATAAGTAAAATAATCTGAGTAGCCGTTACTGCTGCTTTCTTTCTTTTTACGTTTAGCAGAAACTTTGTGTGCTCAGGAGAAACTACTTTTTTATAATCAGACATGAACATCCAGCTCCTTCCATATCTTATTGAAATAATATCGAAATTCAGGAGCATCCCTTGAACAAAGCGGTGTCCTTTTATTTTGACAGGTTAACTTAATGGTGTATATGTTTTTAACTGTACCCGGTCTTTTTGAAAGAACTATTACCCTGTCAGCCACACTAATGCTTTCAGAAATATCGTGAGTTACCAGTATAGCTGTTTTGTTTTCCTTTTTAATTATAGAATAGATGTCTTCACTGACAGCTAGTCTAGTCTGATAATCAAGAGCGGAAAAAGCTTCATCCAGAAGCAATATTTCAGGTTTGGTTGCAATTGTCCTAATCAGGGCAGCTCTTTGTCTCATACCCCCAGAAAGTTGGCTGGGATTTTTGTCCTTGAAGTCATAAAGCCCGTATGTTTTAAGAAGATCAATCACATACTTTTTAGTTTCTTCAGTTAATGTTTTTCGTATTTCAGGACCAAGCAAAACATTTTTTTGAATACTTCTCCATTCAAAAAGGTAATCTTTTTGCAGCATATAACCTACATCAAAACTTGTACCAGTGACCTTTCTGCCATTTATAAAGACTTCTCCTTCAGATGGTTTTAAAAGACCGGCTATAAGTGACAGCAGGGTAGATTTTCCACAGCCGCTAGGCCCAACAATGCTGATAAATTCCCCTTTTTTCACAGAAAAATTTATATTGGTTAATGCTTCTGTTTCACCATTCAGTGATTGATATTTCATTCCAAGATTATGTACCATAACGATGTCGTTCATATCAGCACCCTTTCCTTTGGCGTTATACAAATAGTATATTCCCCTCTCCATAAAAGCGTTCGTGTTTTACGTTGCCTAAAAAGCTACAGAGTAGTTGTACTGGTGAAATGAATATAAGTTAATTTATTTTTATTCTAAAAATCAAAATTTTGTAATAAAAACAAAGGAAAAGACCAAAATATAAATGGAAGTTTAGTTCCATGAAAAATTAGAAGGAGATGATTTGTTAGTGGATAGTAGAAGAGCAAGAGAAATTGTGGATTCACTTGGTGTAATTGAGGTATTACACAATGGTGATTCGGTCTGGATAGAAGCTCTAAACGGTAACGAAGCTAAGGTATCATATATTGAGGATGACAGAATAATTGATGTGTCTGTCAGCCAACTGGTCGAAGGAGAAATTATAGAATGATTTAGAACATAAAGATAAAAAGGGGCAACTATTGCCCCTTTTTTATGTAGTTCACGAAAGTATACGAGCTACCCCTGAATAGACATCAAAATATAGTTTATATTACTTGAAACGCATGGTACAATATAATATAATTAATTTGCAGTTAAAGTTGGAGGTGGTTTTTACACGCCAAACTCCGTGTCAGGATAAAATTCCATTAGAAATTTACAGTGCTTTTTACAGTAAAAAAATCAGGTAGGGCTTGAACGTTTGATTAAGCATCCTGAGGCAGGTCAGACAGCAGTATGAAAACTGAAAGATGAATGATTATACAAAAAGCATGGACAGATGAAGCTGGGGAAGATTATATTTACTAGCAGACGCAGTATAAAAAAGCTTTAAAGCATATCAACGAAATTTTAAAGGATATTAGTTATGGTCCTTTTTATCGCATAGGAAAGCCGGAGCCGTTTAAAATATTTTTCAGGAGATGATGATGTGTTTGAACGATTAAAGAAAATTGGAGTTTTTTCAAAGCTATCATTTTCATTTATAAAGTTCTTTTTTATACTTACACTAATTAATTTAATTATATCAACACAGTTGTCAAAAAGCATAATAATGACAGAAGCTTATAACAATAATGCTTTATTACTGAATAAGATGAGCGGTCTGATTGAGAATAAAATAGAAGATTTTAACAAGGCTGTTTATAGCTTTTCCCTAGAAATTGGTGCGGATCGAGCAGACCAAAATATTGCAAATCTTTATCAACGTTGGAACTATGTATATAGGGGTATAGAAGAAATTGGCGCTAACTATGATTTTATTGATTCGGTCTATATATTTTATAATAAAGGGCAGAATGTCTATTACCAATCCCTTGGAAACGGGTATAATGGTATACTTAATACACATGATTTTTTTGACAGAGATATTTTCCAGGACTTTAACAGCAGCAAAAGGATATCCTATGAAACAGGACTAAGAGCAGTTGATACAGAGAAATTCAAAGGTATGAATAAAGCGGGCAAGATTACCAAAGTATTTTCTTTTATAAAAAGAATTCCGACCTATTCGCTGAATACAAAGAATGGTCTTATTATAAACGTTAAAGAAAATTACTTATCGGATTTAATTAAAGCAAACTATATTCCTCCTAAAAGTTCACTTATTATCAGCTATTCAAGCGGTGATATAATTTTTGCATACAATGAAAATGCAGCCGCAGGCTTATCAGATACGACTATTCAAGAAATAATGGATGAGAGCAAAGGGGCGGATAATTTAAATAAATCCTTCAGTATCCCGTCTGGTAAAGATAAAGTTTTCGTAACGCAGGTAAAGTCTGATATGAGTGACAGGGTTTACATGCTGATAGTTCCGGAAAATGAATTGATGAAGCCCATCAGTAAGGTTAACGTTCCGATTTTTATAATGTCTAATTTGCTTTTTATAATAGCTGTTATATTTTCATCAAGAATGGATGTAAAGTTTTTCCAACCGGTTCTGGGTATTCTTCGTACCCTGAAAGCCAACCGATCCATAATGGAGATTAAGGAAGAAGGCAATCAAAAAGCTATAAAGAATAATGAATTTGCAGAGATTAGCAGTTATATTGACAATATAATAATTAAAAATTCAGTTCAGCAAAAGCAATTAGCCGAGTACAAAAGGGAGATGCAACGTTATTTTTCATCATATAAGGAAAGGGTTTTGTATGAGGTTTTAATAGGAAATAAGGAAACTCAGGATATGATTGAAGAGGATAAGGTGTTTTTAAGCAGTGATCTTAAGTGGTTTATCGTTATCTTAGTGAATATAAAAATAGATGGCAAGCAAGAACTGGAAATTATTGATACTATACAGACAATTCCCATGTTTGAAAAAGTAATATCCATATTATCAGAGTATGGATATGTTGAAAAAATTCAGATAAACAAACAGCAGGTAGCCTTTTTGCTGGGCATGAAGCATAAGCAGGACATTGGAGAGCTATCAGGGGAACTGGAGATATCAATCGACCGGATGGATCAACTTGACCTTATGGTTCATATAGGCATAGGGAGTTTGTATGATGAAATAGGCAAGATTAGCAGGTCTTACTCAGAAGCAAGAAATAAACTGTATTATATGACAAGTATAAACAAGAGTAGTGTTTTCCATGTGATTCAGGAGGATTACCAGGAAACAAGAGCAAACTATCCGTATGAAGTTGAAAATGAAATAACATTTAATGTTCAGAAGGGTAATTTGGATGAAATAAAAGATGGTATAAAACGATTCAGCTGTTATTTAAGGGAGAATAGTATTCTGATTGATAGAAGTAAAAAATACTGGGTCATACTGATCCACAATATCATAATGCAGATATACTCTGTTTACAAAATAGAAAAAAGTGATCTTAAAGATAATGATATATATAATTATATTGAAGAATTGGACACAGAATCTGAGATTGAAGATTGGATGCTATACATATTGGATAAATGCATAAATCTGATTAAAAGCTCTTCCATTTATGACAACAAAGACCTTATTGACAAAGTAATAGATTATATAAATGATCATTACATGGAAAATATAAACCTTAACACCATTGCAGAGTATGTTTACCTTACACCGGGATATCTTAGCAAGGTATTTAAAAGTTTTACCAAAGAAACTTTTAACTCTTATGTTATAAACGTGCGTATGAATAAAGTCGCAGAGCTGCTTACAAACAGTGACATGAATGTAACAGAAATATCTGAAAAAGTAGGATATAATAGTGTGCGGAGCTTAATAAAGACCTTTAAGTCATATTTTAACTGCACACCCACCGAGTACAGAAAAAGAACTGCTGTAAACTTTTTAGATAAAAAATAATAACCATAAAAATACCAATAGTGACAGTTATAATCAGGAAATGATACATATCTTAGCGTTTCGGCAAAAAAGTATACAAATCTTGCATAAGTTCACTTGAAAAAAAGATTGATTAGTTAACTTTTCCCCTAAAGGTGAACTTGATATTGTTATCGGCAGTAAATAAAATGATATACAAGTTGAAATTATAAAAATCAGCCTTACAGATAATGGCAATTAAAAGCACAAAGGGGACATACTGCCATGCAAATTTATAGTAATGAAAAAAATAGAATTACTTTTTGTTCAATCTTTATTGTTATTGTTGTATTCGGTTTGGCTACTTATGCAGGAGCATTGGAAAACAATTCATCCTATGAGTTGACCACGTCGGATAAAATAGTAAACTATAAGGATTATATTTCGGTATTTGAAAACTCAAAAGTCCCACAGGAAGAAATCATCATACCGGCACAGAATTATAAAAGTACAGACATGGCTGTAGAGCTTTTGGATTCGGTTGGAGAAGATTCTGGCAGCTTTACTAAAACATTAGATGAAGGTTATATTGAATGGGAGTTTGAAGTAGAACAAGCGGGTTTATATAATATAGGAATAAGATATTATCCTGTAAAGGGAAAGAATTCTTCTATAGAAAGGGAACTGTACATAGATGGAGAGGTTCCATTTTTTGAAGCTCGCAATCTTATTTTCCAAAGAGTATGGACAAACGAAGGTAGTATTAAAAGAGATAACCGCGATAATGATCTTATACCAAGGCAGGTGGAAAAGCCTATATGGCAGGAAACTTCATTCAAAGATCTGAGTGGGTATTACGCTGAGCCTTACAAATTCTACTTTTCGGAAGGCCGTCACACCTTAAGACTTGTTTCAACTAAAGAACCAATGCTAATAGAATACATAAAAGTATACCAGGAAGATGAAGTTTTGACATACGATCAGTATTATGAGATTAATAAGGATAAAAGGATAAGCAACGTCGATTTTTTACGCAAAATACAGGGAGAAGACGCAGTTTTAAAGTCCGATCCGACACTCTATCCTGTATTTGACAGATCATCTCCATCTACTGAACCTTATCACCCCGCAAAGATACGCCTTAACACAATAGGAGCAAACAGTGCATCCTTCTTAAGATGGGCAACTCCCGGGCAATGGCTTACTTGGAATTTCGAAGTGCCGGAGGATGGATTTTACAAGATTTCTATCAAGTTTATACAGAGTTTTGCTCACGGTTTACCTTCAAGCAGAAAGCTGTTAATTGATGGAAAGGTTCCTTTTAGTGAAATGAACCAGATTGAATTTTACTATGATTCCGAGTGGCAGTCATTATTGCTTGGTAATGGAGATATACCGTATGAGTTTTATCTTACAAAAGGAATGCATGAGCTTAAGCTGGAAGTGACATTAGGAAGTCTTACAGATATACTAAGGACAGTTGAAAACAGTATATATAATCTTAATACAGCCTATCGCCAAATAATAATGATTACCGGGACCATTCCCGATCCATACAGGGACTATCAGCTTGATAAAAGCTTGCCGGATGTTATAAAGATTTTCAGGGAAGAGGGCGATATATTACAAGGACTGGCTTCCCGGTTGCTGGAAACTACCGGACAGAGGGGAAGTGAAGCAACAATTCTCCAAACCTTGGCATTCCAGATGAAGGATTTTTATTTGAAGCCTGAGACTATACCCAAACGGCTTGATGCTTTTAAAAGTAATATAGGAGGTTTGGGGTCGTGGATCCTTACCACTAAAAGGCAACCGCTTCAAATAGACTATATAGTTGTAGCATCTCCGGAGGCAAAATTGCCCTCTGCTAAGACTGGGTTTTTGCGAAAAGTGTGGCATGAGGTTTCATCCTTTGTTTCTTCCTTTCTGGAGGACTATAACTTATTGGGAAATATATATGAAGATATGGAAACCATTGATGTTTGGATTGGTTCAGGTCGAGATCAGGCGCAAATTTTAAAGCAGATGATTGATGACACATTTACTGAACAAACAGGAATAGGAGTAAACCTTAAGCTTGTACAGGGAGCTTTATTACAGGCAACAGTAGCAGGTATAGGACCCGATGTGGCTCTGGATATTCCTGTAGGAGATCCTATAAATTATGCTACGAGAAATGCAGTACAGAATTTAGCAGCTTTCCCCGATTTTACAGATATAGCTGCAAGATTCAGGGATAGTGCTCTTCTACCCTTTACTTTTAGAGAAGGTGTTTATGCTTTGCCTGAAAAGCAGACATTCCCTATGCTGTTTTACAGGAAGGATGTAATGGAGGAGTTGAATCTACCAATACCAAAGACGTGGGATGATATTGCGTACGTACTTCCAGAGCTGCAAAAGCATAACTTCGATTTTGGGATACCTTTTACGGACATTGGACAGATTGGACAATCTGGAGGAGTTACTACGGGAGGGATGTTCTCCTTTGGTATGATGCTTTATCAAAGAGGAGGAGAATTTTATAAAGAAGATGGCCGAGTCAGTGCACTTGACAGCGAAATTGCTATTGAAGCGTTCAGAAAGTGGACTGAGTTATACTCTAATTATAAAATACCCATTAAATATGATGTAGCAAACCGCTTCAGGACAGGTGAAATACCTCTAGCTATTGCAGACTACACTTTATACAATCAGTTGACTGTTTTTGCTCCGGAATTGCGGGGAATGTGGGATTTTGCACTGGTGCCGGGTCTCTGTAGTAATGATGGGATTATAAGGAGAGATATTCCGGGAACGGTAACGGGCTGCATGATAATGAACACTTCGCAAAATAAGGATAGTGCGTGGGAGTTTATCAAATGGTGGACCAGTACCGATACGCAGGTTCGGTTTGGAGTGGAAATGGAGAGCCTGATGGGAGCGGCAGCCAGGCATCCTACCGCTAATATTGAGGCTCTGGAACAATTACCCTGGCCTAAAAAGGATATAGATAACCTTATGGAGCAGTGGCAATGGGTAAGGGGCATACCTGAGGTTCCAGGTGGGTATTTTACTGGTCGTCATCTAGAAAATGCATTCAGGAATGTAACAAATACCGGTGCTGATGTAAGAGAAACATTGCTTGACTATGTTATGGTGATAAATGAGGAAATAGCTGCTAAAAGAAAAGAATTCGGGCTTGATTGATTTATAGGCACAGGCACTTTGGGAATGGGGGTAAAAAATGTTAACCAAAGGAACGCAGTCTTTGAAAAATAGGAATTTTACGCTTGCTAAATCTGGTGTGGTAAAAAGAAGATTTAGAAATCAAATTACACTTATTAAAAAACATAAAGAATCCTACCTGCTGCTTGCACCTTTTTTCGTATTATTTACTGTGTTTTTTATAGCACCGGTAGTTATTTCTATGTTTTTAAGTTTTACATATTACAATATATTGGAGCCACCTAAAATTGTAGGCTGGCAAAACTATATCAAGCTATTTTTAGCTGACGATATTTTCCTTATAGCTGTTAAGAATACTTTTCTCTTTGCAGCGATAACAGGTCCTGCTAGCTATATTGCATGTTTTTTATTTGCATGGTTTGTAAATGAACTGTCACCAAAGATAAGGTCAGTTGTTACATTGCTGCTCACAGCTCCGTCCTTGTCAGGAAATGCCTATATGATCTGGACAGTGATGTTCAGTGGTGATACTTATGGATATGTTAACTCATTATTAATTAGAATCGGGATGATTTTAGAACCGATACAGTGGCTGCAGAATCCGAAGTACATGATGGTGGTTATTATACTGGTTACACTTTGGATGAATCTTGGAATCAGTTTTTTAGCATTTATTGCAGGACTACAAGGTATAGATCGAAACCTTTATGAAGCAGCAGCTATTGATGGAATAAAGAATCGGTGGCAGGAACTCTGGTTTATTACTCTTCCTTCAATGAAGCCAATTCTGATGTTTGGAGCTGTAATGCAGATCACTTCAACTTTTAATGTAGGAAGTGTCTGTACTGCGCTCGCCGGTTTCCCAAGTGTGGACTATGCAGCACACACTGTTGTAACTCATTTGATGGATTATGGAACCATCCGCTTTGAAATGGGTTATGCTTCAGCTATTGCAACAGTTTTGTTTCTAGTAATGGTAGGATCAAATAAGTGGGTTCAGAATCTTTTAAAGAAAGTGGGGGAATGAGAGGATGAAAATAAAACTTAAGTTAAGGCATAAAAAAGTAAACAGATCTTTTTTCGGTGATGTAATGGTGTTTATTCCTTTGGCCTTAGTAGCGGCTTTTATGGCACTTCCCCTGATTTATGTAATTTCGAATGCTTTTAAGCCATTAAATGAAATTTTCTTGTTTCCTCCTCGTTTTTTTGTTAGAAATCCGACAATGGATAACTTCAAGGATATGTTCTTGCTTATGTCAAGTTCTTGGGTACCTTTTTCAAGATACTTTTTTAACACTATTTTTATAACTGTTGTAGGTACAGCTGGGCATGTTCTCGTTGCATCCATGGCAGGGTATACTTTAGCAAAACATAATTTTCCAGGTAAGAATATTGTTAACAGGGCAGTTATTCTTGCACTTATGTTTTCTACTGCGGTAACCGCAATCCCAAACTATCTAATTATGTCAAAGCTCAAGTGGATAGATACATACTACGCACTTATTGTACCCGCACTGGCAGCCCCGGTGGGTGTGTTTCTAATGAGAAATTTTATTATTGCAATGATCCCGGATGCGATACTAGAATCAGCCAGGATTGACGGGGCAAGCGAATTTAGAACCTATTGGGGAATTGTAATGCCCTCGGTAAAACCAGCGTGGCTTACATTGATTTTGTTTACAGTTCAGGGATTATGGGCAACAACCGGAGGTGCTTATATTTACAGTGAGCAATACAAACCTTTTCCGGTTGCCCTAAATCAGATACTAAACGGCGGTATCGCCCGTGCAGGTGTAGGTGGTGCTGTCTCATTGGTTATGCTAATTGTCCCTATATCAGTTTTTATAATAACACAGAGTAATATTATTGAAACACTTGCTACATCAGGCATTAAAGAATAGATGGGGGTGGAGAAATTGTTTTTAAAACGCAGTATATTTATCACAGTGATAATCATTGTTCTACTTTCAAATACATGTATCTCTTATTCTGCTCCGGCCTATGTATCTTATATTTACGATTATTATTGGCAGATAGTGGAGTGTCCTTATGCCTACCTTCCCGAAAACGTACTAATGGGAAATGAACTGGGAATAGGACCTCTAAAAAACCCTGGAGATATTTTTGTAGATGGGGAAAACAAAATCTATTTATTAGACTCAGGAAACAACAGACTTGCAATTTTTGACGGTAACTGGAAAAAACTTAAGATTATCGATGGCTTTGATAATAGAGGAAAAAGGGATGGCTTTAAGGACCCGCAGGGATTATTTGTATCAGATAATGGTGATATTTATATTGCTGATACAGAAAATGGAAGAATTGTGGTTCTAGATTCAGAAGGAAACCTATTACGGTTAATCGGAAAGCCTCAATCAGAAATAATAGATGAAGAAACATTTGTATTTAAACCAATCAAAGTTACACTGGATAAAGCCAAAAGGCTTTATATAATCAGTCGAGGTGTCTATGATGGAATTATTGAGCTGGATGCTGAGGGCAGGTTCAGGGGCTTTATGGGGGCAAACAGGGTAACCCCTAGTGTTATCGATTATTTTTGGAGAAACATATCTACAAAAGAGCAGAAGGAAGCTATGGTAATTTTCCTTCCAACTGAGTACAGTAATTTTGATGTAGATGATGAAGGATTCCTCTATGCGACAACAGGCGACCTGGATAATATTATGGATGCATTTTCCTCTGTAAACCGAGAAGGCTTTCGCCCTATTAAGAGGCTTAACCCGTCAGGAGATGATATTTTAAGGAGAAACTCCGAAGTATTTGAACCTGTCGGAGACCTAACCCTAGAGACTTCATCCTTTGTTGATGTATGTGTTGAAGATTCAGGAGTATATAATTGCCTTGATAAAACAAAGGGAAGGATTTTTACTTATAACTCGGACGGGGATCTTTTATATGTTTTTGGTGGATTAGGTTTTCAGGAGGGTACGTTCAGAGCGCCTTCTGCTATCGATACTATAGGCGACAGAATAATTGTGCTTGACAAAGGTGGCAACAGTGTTACTGTTTTTTCTCCTACAGAATACGGAATGCTCATAAAGGATGCTGTAAGGTTTCATTATAGCGGTAAATATTCTGAAGCGACCCAAAGGTGGCAACAGATTATAGCAGTTAATAATAATTACCATCTTGCTTATATAGGCTATGGAAAAGCGCTTTTAAGACAACAGGAATATAAGGAGGCAATGGAAAAGTTCAAGCTGGGGAATCACAGAAGGTATTATTCCGATGCATTTAAGCTTTACAGAAAAGAAGTCATAGAAAACAATTTTGGAGTTATTTTATCTTCAATTGTAACAATTGTGGTTTTGATTCAGATTATTAAAAGAGTAAGGCAAAAGCGAAATAAACAGCAAATAAGTTGTTAGCCCTTATGATGAGCCTTTCCTAAACAGAGTGAATGCTTAAACATACTATTTAGAAAAGGATAAGTAAAATGTTTTGCTGTAGTAGCAAATAACAATAAGCAAAAAAGGTGTGATCATTATAATGAGTTTAAAGAGTAGTTTGATGTATTCTCTCCATGTAGTATCCCATCCTTTTGATGGATTCTGGGACTTAAAACATGAGAAAAAAGGCAGTTATAAATCAGCTTTTTCAATAATAGTACTCCTTGCGTTTGTTTTCGTGTTTGAAAGGCAGAATTCAGGGTTTTTATTTAACTTTAATGATCTGTCCAGACTCAATATTATTAGTGAGATAATGAGGGTTATCGTGCCATTTCTTCTCTGGTGTGCAGCCAATTGGTGCTTGACTACTCTAATGGATGGTGAAGGTTCGTATAAGGACATTTTTATCTCAACTGCTTATGCCATAGTGCCACTGATACTAATAAAATTTCCAGTGACTATTGCCAGCAACTTTGCTACTGCACAAGAGGGAGTTTTTTTATACGTATTTCAATCCTTTGCGGTTTTGTGGACAGTCTATCTGCTTTTTGTATCAACCATGACTATACATCAATATTCGCTAGGGAAAACTGTTGTCACCATGCTTCTTATCGTGGTGGGTATCGGAATAATTGTTTTTATAGGTGTGTTGTTTTTCAATCTCATATTGGAAATTACCGGATTTGTCAGTAATTTGGTTCATGAAATAAACTTTAGGATTTAAGAGGGGGATAGCCGTGAGTAAATTGCGCAGAGTAGTTATATTTGTAGTAATATTTTGTCTTATATTGCAGTTGGACATATATGGAGCCGGAAATAATGTAAGCGTTGTTAGCTCTTTAGAACTACCCAATATGAAAGTTGTGACTGAAAACAAATGCTTGTCTTTATATATTAATCAAAAGACAGCAGAAATAGCTGTAATGGATAAAATGACAGGTGCGGTTTATTTTTCAAATCCTCCCGAAAGAGATAAAGACAATCTTGCAAACGCAGGAAATAAGGAAAAAATGGGAGCTCAGATTTCTATTACCTATTTTACCGGCAGCGGGCAGATAAAAACTATGAATAGCGCGGTTGACAGTGTAAAACCTGGTCAGTTTGAGATCGTACCAGTGGAAAAAGGTGTTAAGGTTGTATTTGTATTAGGTAAAGAAGCTATGGGAAAGGAGAATATACCATCATTAATAAACAAAGAAAGATTTGAGGAATTAATACTTTCCAAGGTGGAGGATGAGGATGAGAAGAAGCTGCTGGAAAAGTGCTATAAGCTTATTTCACTTAATGATGCTGAAAATGAAGAAAAAAAGAACGAATTGCTTGAGAAGTATCCTACCCTGGAAAATGGGGATCTTTATGAACTCAGTACATATACTAAAACTTTTGAATACCCTGTACTTTACACCGTAATTAAGAAGGCCGGGTATACGGTGGAGGATCTTAACAAGGACAATTTTGATAATAATATTAATATAGTAATTCCTGAAAATGAGATGTTTAAAATACCTATTGTATATACACTTGATAATAATAATCTTGTTGCAAGGATTTCATGTAGTGAAATTGAGTGTCCGGAAAAGTTGCCACTAACTTCGATTAGGGTACTTGAACATTTTAATTCAATCAGAATGGGAGAGGAAGGTTACATATTTGTTCCTGACGGATCGGGTGCACTTATTAACTATAACGACCCTGATAAAGCAGGCATGATATATGGAGGATATGTTTATGGCAAAGACTATGCCATGGTAGAGCCTACACTGACATCAGCACAAACGTCTGAGCAGGTCAACCTCCCGGTTTTTGGAATTAAACGGAAGGATAATGCAACCTTCGCCGTTATTGAGGAAGGAGATGCCCATGGTCTAATTAATGCAAACATTGGAGGAATAACAAGCTCTTACAATAATGTTTACAGTGAGTTTAACATATTGCCATGGACTTCAACATTCATCTATGGAACAAATAAGGGGCAGATGATTAATGTATATCAGAAGACACCCTATCAAGGTGATATAAAAATCAGATATGTTTTTTTGAATGGCGAGGATGCAAACTATGTAGGTATGGCAAAGTATTACAGGCAGTATCTAATGGATAAAGGAACACTGAAGAAAATCAAAGAAAAAAAAGAATTACCTTTTGTTATGGAAGTTATTGGAGGAGTATATATAAAAAAATCAATTCTGGGGATACCATGGAATGCTTACGAGCCTCTGACAAAATTTGATGAAGCAGCCCGGATGGTTATGGAACTTCAGGACAAGGGTGTAGATAATATAAAAATTAAATACTCAGGCTGGTTTAATGGTGGTTTATACCCTACACCTCCGCTTAATATTAAGATCGACAAGAAGCTTGGAGGCTTAAACGGATTTAAAAGCCTGATGGAGCTTGCTCAAGAAAATAATTTTAGTGTATATCCTGAAGCATCGTTTCTCCATATATATAAGACACCTATAGGATACAGTACCAAATCGAACTTAGCTTGTTTTATTGATGGACGCAATGCAAGGAAATATCAGCTTAATATGAGTGGTGCAAACTACGGAGACTGGAATAAGATTGCAAGTCATTTATTATCTCCATTTAAACTTGCTATGCATGTAGATAAATTCATGAAGAATTATTTAAATATGCCTGTAGGTGGTGTAGCTTTAAGAGATATAGGAAAGGAATTAAATTCAGACTTTAAAGAAGAAAGACTGGTTGACCGGCAGGATGCTGAAAAGATTGTTGAAGAACAGACCAAGAAATTTTATGACAGCGGTTTGAGTATTATGGTAAGCAATGGTCATGCTTATACACTCCCCTATGTGGACAGCATCATAAATATGCCTCTTGCAAACAGTAATTACATTGTAGAAAGTGAAAGTATTCCCTTTTATCAGATTGTGGTTCATGGATGTGTTAATTATGCGGGAGAGCCAGTAAATCTTGCAGTAAACTATAAGCAAAACATACTAAAGTCATTTGAAACCGGAGCAGGACTATATTATAAATGGATTTACGCCGACCCGTCGGTACTAAAAAATTCATACAATTATTCTGAGCTTTATTCTCTTGGATATAAAGATTGGTTCGAACAAGCAATAAATCTATATGAAGATTTAAATTCAACTATTGGAGATGTAACAGATCAGTTAATAATTGATCATAGGAAACTGTCTGATGGTGTATATCAAACTACTTATGAAGAAGGTAAAAGTATAATTGTAAACTACAATAAGAAAGCAGTGACCATTGATGGTTTTGAAATAGAACCGGAGAATTTCAGAGTTGTAGGAAAGGTGGGAGTTAAATGATGAGATTAAAAAGGTTGACTATTACCCAAAAAAGAGGGTTATGGGGTTTGTTGTTTATTCTTCCTTTTATAATAGGGTTTATGTTGTTTTTCGCATATCCAATGATCCTTTCTGCAAAGTTCAGCGTTAGCAGATTGACGGTAATTCCTACAGGATATGAGTTGGAGCATATAGGATTTAAAAATTTCAGGGATGCTTTTGTTAGAGATCCTGTTTTTATCCGAAACCTGGTCGATTCACTTAAGATGATGGCAACTGATGTTCCGCTTATCATTATGTTCAGTTTTTTTGCCGCTAATTTGCTTAACCAAAAATTTAAAGGCAGGACTGTTGCACGGGTAATATTCTTTCTGCCGGTAATTATGGCATCGGGGATTCTTGCTTCAATTGCCTCAGGCGAATTAGAGCGAGAGCTTGTACAAACAGCCGCTAACGCCGGGCAATCATCCAAAGATGTTACAGGTAATTTTTTCAGAAGTATGAGACTTTTAGAGTATTTATTTGAAATAGGGCTTCATCCAATGCTTATTTCCTATGTTGTTTCCGCTGTTTCAAGGATAAATGAAATAATAAACGAATCAGGAGTGCAGATATTACTGTTTTTATCAGCTCTTCAGACTATACCCCCGTCGCTGTATGAGGCCTCTAGTATTGAAGGAGCCACAGGCTGGGAAAACTTTTGGAAAATAACATTTCCCATGCTAAGTCCGTATATACTCACCAATACCGTATATACAGTAATTAACTCATTTACTTCATCTAAAAATGTTGTTATGGCAATGGTGGTAAAATTAGCTTTTGGCAGCTTTAACTTTACCTATAGCTCGGCTTTATCATGGATATATTTTATTATTGTTTCAATAATACTGTTTTTTGTTACATGGGCTATGTCAAAGAAGGTATATTACTACAGATAAAAAAGGCAAATAACCAGACTATTGAGAACTTATAATTTATTAAGGAGCGAAAAATATATGAAACCCTTGAATTATTCCAAAAGTAAGTATATTTTATCAAAGTCGGCAACAACAGAATTCATAAAAGACAGTCCATTATTTATAAGGCTGATCGCTTTTTTTGCTCCGGCAAATTTAAAAAAGGTCAGCTGGTCAATAATCAGAGCAGTTCTTATTATTGGTATTTCATATATTATCATATACCCACTGCTCCTTAAATTATCGGTTACTTTTATGCATACCGATGATCTGTACGACCCAACCGTAATATGGATACCAAAGCATTTAACGTTGGAAAATCTCAGGGTCGTTTATACTTTTATGGAATATCCCGAGTCGTTTCTTAACACAGTGAAGGTAGTTGTAATTACAACGATTCTTCAGCTGGCATCCTGTACAATGGTCGGTTATGGTTTTGCACGGTTCAGGATTCCGGCAGGGAAACTCTTTTTTTCACTGGTAATTTTGACGCTGCTGGTTCCGCCTCAGACTATCATGGTTCCGTTATATTTTAATTTCAGAGGTCTGAATATGATTGATACTTTCTGGCCTTTTGTCTTTACATCTGCCACCTGTATGGGAATTAGAAATGGTTTATATATCTATATAATAAGGCAGTTTTTCAGAAACATGCCTGCTGAGATTGAGGAGGCTGCAATGATAGACGGAGCTGGTGTTTTTAAGACCTTTTATAAGGTAATGCTTCCCAGTGCTATACCCATAATGGTGAGTGTTGGTCTTTTTTCACTGGTATGGCAGTGGAATGATACTTTTTATGTAACTATGTTCTGGACTAATAAAAGAATTCTGGCTTCGTCACTAGGCTCGATTTTTGCTGAATATCAGCAGTTTCTTACCATAAGCCAGACCGGTATAATAGTAAATAATGTAGTTCATCAAATGCTTGATAATATCGGGACATTAATGATGATAGCACCAATACTGATAATTTATATTTTTGCCCAGCGGCACTTTGTTGAAAGTATTGAGCGTTCGGGAATAGTGGGATGACATAAGAGTGCTGCATCAGGATGTTATATTTTGATCAATTATAAGGACTATAACAGAATTCCTGCTGATAAAAGGTTAAGCTGATTGTAAGCAGGAGTATAAATAGTTTTAGACAAAATTTAAAAAGTTTTGTTTAAATAAATATATTATAATTAATGGAGGATTAAGTATGAAAAAGAGTATTTTACGAAAAATGTTGCTGGTTGTATCCATGATGCTGGCTGTTTCGATGATGCTGACAGCATGTGTACAGACGGGAGGAAGCTCCGGTGATAATGATGGTACAACAGCTGCCCCTACAACAGCAGCTCCTACAACTGCCAAAGCGGATCCAACACCTGTGCCAATTGACATGAAAGGGCGCGAATTCAGAATTGTTGCCAAATGGAATGAAGCACCTTCATTAGGTGTAAGTGCTTATAGTGATTTAAGGTACAACCAGGACAGAATGATTGAGGAGAAGTTTAATTGCAAGGTGACATATGTAAGGGTGCCAAATGCTGAATACTTAAATACATTTATTACATCAATGCTGGCCAACGATCCTAAAGGTGAGCTTTGGTTTATGGATTCCCCGCAAGCGATGCCGCTCGCATCCAAGTCATATTTGCTGCCTTTAAGCGACTATATTGACATGGAGCAGGAAAAATGGGATCCTAATATTGTTAAGCTTTCATCCTATAATAATAAAGTGTATGGAGTATCGGATACACGTGGAAACCCGGAAGGATGCTTCTTCTTTAATAAAAAAATGCTAGAAGATGAAGGTCTGCCAAACATATATGACCTGCAGGATGCCGACGAGTGGACATGGGAAAAGATGCGTGAAATTGCAATTGCAACAACAAAGGATTTTGATGGAGATGGCGTGTATGATCAGTTCGGACTGTCAAATGTTAATTACCTTCATATGATTAATGCAAACGGTGCGTCTATATTAACTTATAACCCTGATGGCATGGACATAATAGGCTTTAATAACCAGAATACTTATGACACCATTGATTTTATGAGAGATCTGATTCATGTAGATAAGGTTGTATTACCTTATCCTGAAGGATCTAAGTGGGATTATCCAATGCAGCAGTTTATGGATGGCAAAACAGCTATGTACTTTGGACAATATAGTCAGAGAACTGAAATTATCAAAAAGCTTGGAACAGATTTCGGTGGTGTGTTGGTTCCTAAAGGACCCAATGGAGAGAATATCTCCTATACAATAAAACAACCAATGAGGGTTATTCCGGCTTCAGTTAAGGATCCTGAAAATATTTGTGCTGTAACCGACGCTTTGCTTACAAAGTTATCAGATGAAATCCTTGAGTCATTAATGGCAGCTGATTGTCCTGATCAAAGGTTTTTGGATAATATTTTTGTTTCAATGAAGAATTTAGCTTATAATCCGACTACGGCATACTCAAATGTACCAACGCAAGTTGAGAAAGCTGTCAACGAGGCTATAGCCGGTACAAAATCTACCAGGGCAGCTATGGAAGAAATTGTACCGTCAGTCAATGAAATAATCAGGTCAGTATACGAGCAGTAAAAAATAAAAAGAACAGGTACGTTTTTATGCAACACCATCTTACTAGAAACACTTTATAGATAGACTAAGTAAAACAAGCCTCCCTTGTGGGGGGGAGGCTTGTTTTAATATAAAAGCGGAGGAAAATTATGAATAATAGCAAAAGCTTAAAAACTAAATGGAAAATAATCGGTCCCGGAGCAGGAGGAGGAGTTTTCATTCCAACCATAAACCCATATAATCCGGGTATGGTTCTAATGAGCTGCGATATGACTCCGGGATTCATAACCTATGATGGAGGTTTAAGCTGGAGAAATTTTCACTTAAAATCCAGAATACATTCTTTTGCCTTCGACCCTAATAATGAAAATGTTGTTTACGCCGGTTCAACCGGTTTATACCGTTCGGATGACAGAGGAGAAAAATGGAGGCTTGTTTTTCCTCATCCTGAAAAGGTTTTTGGAGAACGCAGAGTAAACGACGAAGCAGATCACATTTTTTTATCAAATGATAACTGGCCTAAAGGGCATTTTACAAGTATACAATGTATAAGGGTGGATCCTAAGGACAGCAATAAAATATATCTTGGCATTAAGTCAGAAAAGCTGCACATATTTTTCTCTGATGACAGAGGCGAAACATGGAATGAGCTTTATTCCATGGAGGGAAATAAGGTGTGTTCCATATATGCAGGGATAACGGAAAAGGATAGCGACAGTCTGTATGTTATTGCAGATACAGGCTTTTATAAAATAGATAAGGACAATAGTAAAGGACACAGAGGTTTTCCAGAAGGTGCAAATGAAATATTTCATGGTGCATGGGGAATGGATAAAGAAACCGGTGCCCCTGTGTTTTACGTACTTACAGCATCTGAATGGAAAAATGAAAAATTACTTATGGGAGTATGGAAATCAAAGGATTACGGATGCACCTGGGAGGATGTGGGTTCGGATTTAATTAGGTTGTTAAGCGAAGTCTATAACCAAAAGCGAGAGGGGCTCGATGCCCCCGAGCTTTTAATTTGCGAAGTGCCGAAAAAAGAAAGTGGTAAAATGCCGGCTTTTAATTTGGTTGCCGTACATGAAGCAGACAGCAGAATAATATATCTTGGAACAAAAACATACCCTCAGCTGACACCCCAGCAAGAGATTGTAAATAAGTTTGGTGTGCTCAAAAGCATAGATGGCGGAACTACCTGGAAATGGATTATGAAATCGGATGTGTACGATGTATCATCCAATGTAAAAGCAGGGTGGGTAGAAAAACTTTATAAACCTAAGCATTCCCGAGTAGGACCTAAAGGGGTGGGTCCTATTGGTATGGGAATTTGTCCTACTAACCCGGATATTTTCTATTTTACAGACATGGGCGCCGCATTTAAAACAGAAGACGGCGGAGAAACCTTTGAACAGGTATATTGCAATGAATACCCGGATGGTTCGTTTTCAACAAGAGGAATTAACACTTCAACAAGCTACGGGATACATTTTGATCCCTATGATAAGAATCATTTGGTTATATCAAATACGGATATCGGTGTTGTTTATTCAAATAATGATGGAAATGCATGGTATCATGCCATAGAGGAAATGCCTCCAAGATGGACAAACACATGCTATTGGCTTGTTTTTGACCCGGATATGAAGGATAAGGTGTTTTCGGCTTGGGGATATTCTCATGACCTTCCCAGAAAAAAAATGTTCAAGAACGGACGGCTTGGACATACGCCAGGTGGAGTATGCAAAAGTGAGGATGGGGCAAAGACATGGTCTGTTTCAAACAAGGGAATGGATGAAAACAGCTGCTGCACTCATATAATCCTGGATCCTAAAAGCCCTCCGGGAAACAGAACAATTTACGTTACCGCATTCAAAAAGGGAGTTTATAAATCTACTGACGACGGGAATACATGGGAGCTTAAGAATAATGGAATAACCGGGAGCCTCGATGTTTTCAGATTGGCTTTGCTTCCTGACGGAACATTGTACCTGGTAGTTACGAGAGGATATGAACCCGGTCCCGGGGGAGCTGAGATTGATGGCGCTATATATAAATCAACAGATGGTGCACAAAGCTGGACGAGGATCAAATTACCTTCGGGAGTTAATGCTCCTAATGATATACAATATGATCCATCTAATCCTAAGCAGTTGTATATTGCTTGTTGGCCATCAAAAACCATAAATGAGGATCTGAAAAAGGGAGGAGTATTTGTTACAGTAGATGACGGCGAAAGCTGGACTAATATTCTGAATCCGGATATCCATACCTTTGCTGTAACGGTTGATGAAGATAACCCTGCAAATTTATATGTTACCACCTTTAACAGTGCTACCTATAAATCTGAAGACAAAGGAAGAAGCTGGAAGAAGCTTAAGGGGTTTAACTTTAAATGGGGTCACAGGGTTATTCTTGATAAGCATGATAAGGATATGCTGTACATTACTACCTTTGGTAACAGTACATGGCATGGTCCCCGTGACGGAGACCCGGATGCATGGGAAGATTATTATGATATAGATGTAAAAAAATAAGGAAATTTATAAATATATTTATATGGAACACAGTAATTCTATACAGTGTGACTTTCAAAAATACTGGGATTTTGTGATTTTATTAGTTATATAGCAGAAATAAATGTTGTTCCATATATCTAAAAAGGAGAAGGTAATATGAGTTATCTGGCAGATGAAAAAAAACTTCTTAATTTTTATATTAGTCATTTAAAAAACGATGTGTTACCCTTTTGGCTGAATAAAATGGATGGAGAAAACGGTGGTGTATTTTCCTGTATAAATAATATGGGGGATGAAATTTTAAGCACCGATAAGTATACATGGTCTCAAGGCAGGATTGTGTGGATATACTCAAAGCTTGCTACTATGGACATATTCTCTGATGAGGAAAAAGAGGTTTTACTAGGATATGCAAAATCCACTGCGTATTTTCTTATGAAGAATGTTGTTCTCGAAAATGGCAACTGCTCATTTATATTGACTAAGGAAGGTATTCCAAAACCTGAGATACATGGCGGCAGATGTGATACAAATATAACTGCTGACCAGTTTGTAATACTGGGCTTATCAAAATACGGAGCAGTCAGCGGTGATATGGCAGCTCTCAATTTTGCGAAGGACTTGTACAAAAGAGTGCTGGAAAGAACTGAATCATCTGGAAAAAGGGAATTTAGAAGTGCTCCCATGATGATGCTCAATGTGACTTCAGAGCTAGCCCTTGCCATGAAAGAGCTGAGTGACAGCAGTTTTGAGGAGACAGATAAATGGGCAGATGCATACATGTATGATGTTATTAATAATTTTGTCGGAGAGGACTATCTGATCCATGAAAGGAATCGTGTTAACGGACCCAATGACAAAAGTGTTATGATTGAGCGGTACATTAACCCGGGACACACAATCGAAGACATGTGGTTTGTAATGCATCAGGCTGCCACAAAAGGAAATATAGAAGTTATCAGAAAAGCAGTAAAAGTATTAAAGGCTGCTTTTGAGAAAGGCTGGGACAAAGAATGGGGAGGTATACTTCTTTTTGCTGACGAGGAAGGCGGAAAGCCCCGGGGAAGTATTAAAGGAATGGAAAAGGATTCACAGGTACAGAAGCTTTTGAATGATTGGAGCAATAAAGTCTGGTGGTCGCATTCCGAAACGTTGTATACTACACTACTTTCCTATATACTGACAGGCGATGAAGAGGCAGCTCAATTATTTAATACTGTGCATGATTATGTGTTTAAAACATTTCCAAATCCTAACAAGGAAATTGGTGAATGGATACAGATAAGAGACAGAATGGGTAACCCGGAGGATAAATTTGTTGCACTACCCGTCAAAGATCCATTCCATATAATGAGAAATATGGCCCTTATTATAGAGCTGCTGCAAGGGAAGTTTACTATGGCAGACAAGGTGTAGATGATGGCTTATTTGATGAGCGATTTTTATACAAACAACCACCTGTAAGCGGGTGCTCATTAGTACTACAACGAAAGATATGATTTATCTTTGCATGTATATTAACTTGATGCATGTCATTATTTCATACAAGTGCCATGAATGCTGATTAACAATGTAATATTCATGTAGTTATAGATTGACTTAATATTAAATGCCGGGAGTGAGGTAAAAGTGAATAAAGTAAATGTTTATAAGGATAAATTGGTTCTTCCAACCTATGAGCTACTGGAAGATGATTTGAATCCAGCCTTTGACAGGGCATCATACCCTTATACTATGCAGATTAACAGATCCTATGAGGTTCATGACATGGTTTATGATGTTGTAATAATTGAAAATGAGCATATAAAAGTAACAACAATTCCATCCTTAGGAGGCAAAATCTATAGTGCTCATTATAAAAACAAAGGGAAAGAGATTTTTACAAAAAATCCGGTAATATTGCCAAGAATGATTGCAAGAAGGGGCGCTTGGATTTCAGGGGGAGTGGAGTTTAATTTTCCGATCAGCCATTCTCCCAATACCATGGACAGGGTTAATTATACTTTAAAAAATTACAATGATGGTAGTGCTTCAATTGAGTTTGGCAATATAGAGCAAATGTCTTCAATGTGCTGGAAAGTGGAGTTAAAGCTTTCTCCTGGGAAAGCTGCAATAGAACAGAATGTAAAATTGTATAATCCCACATCCTATGAAAACCGATTCTATTTCTGGACTAATGCCGCAGTGGAGTATACGGCGAATATGCGCCTTATATATCCCTTTGACTGGTGTATTAATAATAAATGTCCTGAATATATAAAGTGGCCTTACTATAAAGGTGTAAATGCCAGCAATCCGACTGAGATACCTAATTCCTATGAAACCTTTGGGAAGCTTTTAACAGAGAATTTCTTTGGCACATATGATACCGAGCTTGACTGGGGCATAGTACACTATGCTGACAGAAAGAGGATAAAGGGAGCAAAGTTTTTCATATGGGGAAATGACGGTAGGTCAGTAGCATGGAACAGGGCACTGACCAATGATGGAACAAAATATATTGAAATTCAGAGTGGTCCTTTCGAGACCCAGTCTGTATTTAAATTTCTAAAACCCCACCAAGAGATTAAGTGGACTGAATACTGGTACCCTGTATTTGACATGGGAGGGTTTAAGTATGCAGAAAAGAATATTGCTGTAAATTATGAATTTACCGGTGAAGGTATCAAATTCATGCTGCTGGCTGTTGAGCCTTTGAAAAATTCCACTATTGTGTTCAACTATTCCGGGAAGGAATATAAAAAGGTTTTGGATTTAATACCCGGAAGTGTTGAGGAAATAGCTTTTGACATCGGAAAGCCTATAAACATGAACGATAGTTTCACACTGGATATTTTCTCCGACAGCCGATATATGTTAAGCCTTGGAAGCAGGGATGAATTTTATGAGAATGAAATTGATATAGATCTCTATGAGGACTCAAGAGTTGTATATGATAAGAATGAAGAAAAGCTCTTTAAACAGGCGGTAAAGCTTGAATCTATGGGATCACTTACAAAAGCATGTGAACTGTTTGAATTAATTCTGAGTAAAAAGCCCGAATGCATATCTGCCTTAATAAGGCTTGGGGGAATTTATATGAAAATGGGCTTAATAGAAAAGGCACAAATATGCTATAAGAAGGTACTGGAGTATGACAACAGAAATTCCAAGGCCAGGTTTTTCTATGCCGTTGCCAATAAGGAGAAGGGAGATCTGATAGAAGCAAGACGGCTGTTTATGGATATTCCTGTGGATTCCCACTATTTTGTACCGTCTGTGCTTGAACTTGCAAAAATCAATATAGGCTTTGGGTACTATAAAGACACACTGGAGCTGTTGGATAGCAATATTTCTCCTGAAAATAGTTATGCATTGTTCCTCACTGTTATATGCTTAAGGAAGGCAGGTCTTTATAAAAAATCGGAAGAGATATTAGGAAGGCTGGATTGGGTAGATGAATATATGTTGGCGGAAAAATTCTTCTTGCAATGTAATTCTGATTACAAAAATGAGCTATTAATCTATACCGGCGAAGATGTAAGGGTACTGAAAAGCATAATCATTGAGTATATGGATATGCAGCTGTTTGACGAGGCTTTAAAAATCATGGGAATTATAAAGAAGCCTGATATCAAATGCAAGCTATTGGAGCTGGAAATAAAGAAAAGGAAGGGAATTAACACTGAAAGCCTTTTCAATGAAATAGTTGATATGCCGGTTGATTACGCATTCGTAAACGAGAAACTGGTTGCAAAAGTTTTAAGTGAATACAGAAGGCGGGATGCAACAGGAAAGCTTGATTATCTTTTAGGTAATTACTTCTACTGGGCAGGAAGAAAGGATGAAGCCCTTGGATGCTTTATGGATTCTTATAACAAAGGCTTCAAGTATACAGCCCTTCTACGGAATTTAGGCTATATTCTTTATAATTATAATAAGAATGCAGTTGGTGCATTAAAATACTTTGAAGAGGATACTTTCACAAATGGAAGTGGGAACGAGAGCTCCATAACATATCTTGACAGAATTTACAGGGAAAAGGGTTGGCTAGATAAAAGAATACAGCTTATACCTTACATGCAGCAGGCAAAAAATAGAAGTCTCATATTAGTTTCATTGATTAGCATTTTAAAGGATGCCGGGAGAGAGGATGAGGCACTTTATATGTTTTCCACCGATCAGTTTGAAAACTGGGAAGGTAGGGAAATCAGCGGTCCCTTATACAGGGATGTAGTAATAAGCAAAGCAATGAAGGAAGCGCGAGTTGGAAATATTGATGGAGCACTTAAATCTATAAATGAAGTTTTTAATTATCCTGAAAATATCAATTATGGGGATTCTGCCCGTGCAGCCCTGGCTGAAGCACACTATTACAAAGGACTTATAAATTCGTTGGCAGGTAATGAAAATGTAGCTGTTGCAGAATTTAAAAAAGGAGTTCTTGAAGGGGAAAATGATCAGGTTAATGACAAAGCTAAAAACCGTGAGTTTTCTATTAAATGTATTGGTGAGCTGCAAAAAAGAGGGTGTTTTTGAGGTTGCCAAAGCAAGAAAAAAGGGTTGGTGAAATATTTGAAAAATAACTTGGATTTAATACACAAGCTTGTAAAACATGCTGCAAATACTGCAGCAGAGAGTATACCGGAAGAAGTGATGAAAAAGGCAGGTACACTTTTTATGGATACTGTTGCATGTGTTTTAAGCGGAAGCAGTGCGGCAGGAATTAAGGAACTGGAAGAGGTAATGAGCTTTTGGGGAGGAAATAGTCAGTCTACAATACTTTCCTTTAACAAAAAAACAAGTGCACCAAATGCTGCTTTTTTGAATTCTGTAATGGCTCACGCAAATGATTTTGATGATACTCATGATGCTGCAATCAACCACGGATGCGTAACCATAGTCCCAGCTATGCTTGCAGTATCTGAAGCTCTGCCTTCTTCTGATTTTTTATCTGAAAAAAGGTGTAACAGGATTATATCGGGAAAGGATTTTATTGCAGCTCTTGCTGTGGGGCTGGACATATCAAACAGACTGGGTATGGCGTTCATTCCATGGCTGCATACAGGATGGCTGCCTACCACCCTTTGGGGTCCTTTTGCAGCAGCTGCAGCATGTGGCAGGTTGATTGGTCTTAATGAAGAAGAAATGCATAATGCTTTTGGGCTTGCCTATTCGCAAATTCACGGAAACAGGCAGGCTTTGGCGGATGGAGTACTGGCAAAAAGGATGCAGCCTGGTTTTAGCGCAATGGCAGGAGTCAATGCGGCATTTTTTGCAGCTAATGGAATTACAGGTGCAAAAAATATTATCGATGGAGATTTTGGGATTTCCGCTCTTTATACCGGCAGCAACATAGACAGGAGCTTTTTAACAGATAATCTTGGTAATGTTTATGAAACGATGAATATAAGCATTAAACCGTATCCATGCTGCAGATGTACACACCCTGTTATTGATGCGGCACTGTATCTTAAGGAAAAGCACTCTTTAAAGTGGAAGGATATTATTGAAGGCACAATTTTTATTCCACCAAATTCAATGGGGCAAATTGGAAACAAGTTTGAAATTCGGGATAACCCTACCGTTGATGCACAGTTTAGTGCGCAGTACACAGCATCTCTGGCATTTTTAAAAGGCAGACCTAGACTTGAAGATTTCCAAAAGGATGCAGTTATGTCTAATACTGACGTTTTAAGTCTTGTATCAAGGTTTAAGACAGTTGAGTTTGAAAAGGATAAATCAGGTTTAACACCAGTTGAAATGCATATTACAACAAAGGACGGCAGTGTGTATAAGACGAGGGTAGAAAATCCTAAAGGAGGCAGGGATAATCCTCTAACAAAGGATGAAATGGAATTTAAATTTATGAACTGTATAAATAATTCCATTAAGGATTATTCGGTGCAAAAAGCTAGGACAATATTTGACGGGCTTGGTAATGTTTTGGATGTCGAGAACATTGTGAATATAATCCAGCTGCTTGATTAGGAATAAATTGATTTGATTAAATAATATGCATGTGTACTAAAGCTGAACAGGCTAATTATTTTGAGAAAACCAAAGGTTCCAAAATATAAAAATGCTAACGCCTTTTATGTGCCATCCGTGGCACAAAAAAGCTAAAAAACCTCGTGTTTTTTTCACGCATTTTTATATTTTGCTCACCTGGTTTTCTAACAAAATAAAGCCAATTGTTCTGCTTCAATACACATGCACATCAAAAGATCAGCTATATGAACTGGTTTAGGTCAAATATAGTTTTTAAGGAGGATAAAATGAATAAGACAAGGTATTTTAAGAATAATGGAAGAGAGTATGTTTTTACCGATTACAACATGAAAAGGCCTATGCTCAACTATTCATGGAACAAAATTTTCCTTTCTGCTTTTAATCATATGCTTACAGGAAAAGGTCTGTATTGCAACAAGTCGTCAATTACTGCTTCCTATGTAGATTTAAGAGGTCGTGTCAAGCTTATAAATGATGGAAACAGGTATTTTTATTTTAAGGATATGGATTCGGGCGAGTACTGGAATCCCGGTTATTATCCATCCAACCGGAAGCTGGATGCATATTCCTGTACCATGGGGCTGGGGTATGCCAAATATTATTCAAGGTTTATGGGCATAGAAGTCAATGCAAAAGTATTTGTAAATGACTGTGACCCTGTGGAAATATGGACATTTCACATAAAGAACATTTCTGATGTTAAGAGGAGGATTAAATTCTTTCCAGTGGTGGAGTGGGCTCTGGAAGGCTATACCGCCAGGTGTGATTATTTCTCAAACCTCTATACCGAATATAATAGTGAGAAAAATATTATTACCGCCTATAATAAGTCGGTTGAAGCTCCCCATGAAAGATACAATGGATTTATGGCTGTAAACAGGAAACCTCAGGGGTTTGATACTGGACTTGAAGCTTTTTTAGGTACTTATGGAACCTTTACTTTGCCTGAAGCCGTAATAAGAGGTAAATGCTCCAATTATATTGCCAGCTGCGAAAAGCTTGCAGGAGTATTTGAAAATGAGTTTATTCTGGAGCCGGGGAAAGAGGAGCGTATTGATGTCCTTATAGGCTGTATAAAATCAATGGATGAAGCGGTATCAATGACTGATAAGCTTTTTACCAAAGGACAGATTGAGGAGGATTTTGAAAAGCTGCTTGCAAAAAAAGAAGAAATGATACAAAACGTATACATACAAACTCCTGATGAGAGAATCAATAATATTTTCAATACATGGACAAAGCAGCAGGTTTTTCTGTGTTCAGAGACAGGCAGGGGGGTGTCCAGAGGATACAGGGATGTACTTCAGGATGCATGGGGCAATGCCTCATTTAATCCGGAGGATTCGCGAAGAAAAATTCTGGAAGCGCTTGCGCACCAATACAAGGATGGTCATGCCCCCAGAGGATGGCTGCCAATAAATCCTCTATACTATTCCGATAGTCCTGTATGGATACCGATGGCGGTTAACGAGTACCTGAAGGAATCAGGGGAATATAGTTTTTTGGATATTACAGTACCTTTTCTGGATGGAGATGAGGGAACAGTTCTTGAGCATTGCTTAAGGGCCGTAAGGCATCTTTACAATGATAAAGGTGCTCATGGGCTGGTATTGGCACATATGGGTGATTGGAATGATTCAATGACAGGTCTTGGTGCCGGTGGCAGAGGAGAGAGTGCATGGACCAGTATTGCTCTTCACTTTGCCCTGATTCAAATGCAGGAAATTGCAGCTATTGTGCTGAAAAATAATGATCTTTTAGCTGAAATGAAAGAAATGGCTGATAAGGTACGTGAAGTTGTAAACAAGGTTGCGTGGGATGGACAATGGTACCTTGAGGGATACAATGATGATGGTGAAAAGGTGGGAACGCACACTGAAGCTGAAGGCAGGATATTTCTAAACAGCCAGTCCTGGGCAGCTATCAGTTGCATAGCACCGCCGGAACGGCTTAAAACAGCCTTTGAGAAGGTAGATGAGCTTCTTGATTCACCTTATGGACCTCTGACATTGTATCCTGCATATACAAAAACAAATATGAAAATTGGAAGGTTAACATCTTTCATTCCTGGCATATGGGAAAATGGGACACCCTACTGCCATGGAGGAGCGTTTAAAATTTTTGCTGACTGCATAATGGGTCGGGGCAATAAAGCGTATGATACCATGGCGAAGATAATACCTGACAGTCCGTACAACCTGATAGAGCACTCGGGGTGTGAACCTTATGCATTTACAAATATGTATCTTGGTCCAGAGAATGATAATGCTGGATTTGCCATGTTTGGATGGCTTACCGGAACTGCCGGCTGGATGTTCAGGGCGTTGACCCAGGCTATTCTCGGGTTTATTCCGGGGTATGATGAAATAATACTTGAACCCTGCATACCCTCAAGCTGGCGTGAATGTACTATAAGAAGAAAGTACAGGCAGAACACTTACGAAATACGGATTGAGAATCCTGATGGTGTGGAAAAGGGTATTAAAAGAATTTTGGTGGATGGTTGCGAGGTTGAAGGAAACAGAATTGAATATAAAGAAGACAAAAAGCTTCATAAAGTTATTGTAGTTATGGGATGATAGTCCAAAAGGAAAAGGGAGGACTTAAGAGCGTATGAAAAAGGATAAAACGGTTGTGAACTCATTTGTTAAGGGCAAAAATGGAATAATATTATTAACTGTAGGTATTGTTGTTGTGGCCGCAGTAATGGTACTTGCCCTTAAAAATCAGGATGTGGTAAAAATTAGCGGAAAGGCGCAAAGTGCATTTGAAATAACGGTAGGACAGGAAAGCGGAGATTTGACCGGTAATACAAATGTAGTGCTTCAGGAGGCGGTAGATAAGGCAGCAGAAGCCGGTGGCGGCACAGTCAAAATTCTGCCGGGTAAATACATTATGAATGACTCCCTGCACCTTAAAGCCGGAGTTAATCTTATCGGAAGCGGGGACAAAACCATCCTTTATAAACCTGCCAGTGTTGAATCGGACATAATATATTATCAGGGATATGGACACTATGATGTTTCTGTTGCCAATCCGGAAAAATTTGAGATTGGAATGGGAGTTTATATTTCTGATGATTTGTCCGGAGGTTTTTATTCAACTGTGGCAACCGTTTTAGAGAAAAACGGAACTGAACTTGTTTTATCAAGAAAGTTAAATGCTGACTGCATACCTTGGAAAAATGGGAAGGTAATATCAGTTTATCCGGTAATAAGTGGATGCAATATAAAAAATGCAAGTATTTCGGACATCACTATAGATGGTAATGCTGAAGAAAATGCATATCTACATGGTATGAGAGGTGGCGGAATTTTTCTTTTGCAAGCACATGATGTAAAAATAAATAATGTTGTGGTTAAAAACTACAACGGAGATGGCATCAGTTTTCAGGCATGCAAAAATACACTGGTTGAAAATAGCATATGCACAGGAAACAAAGGCTATGGCATACATCCTGGAAGCGGTTCTGTGGGCGATATAATCAGAAATAGTGAGTTTTCAAACAATGAAAGCGATGGTGTATATTACTGTGTAAGGGTTACATATTCACTTCTTGAAGGTTGCACCATCGGAGAAAACGGACGCAATGGGATATCGATTGGTATGAGGGATACGGACAGTATAATAAGAAACAATGTTATCAAAAACAACAAGCTTGCAGGCATCTTGATTAAGAGGGACTCTTTAAATCAGGCAGGTCACAGAACCCTGATAGAAGGAAACCGGTTTTCCGGCAATGCATATGCAAATGAAGGTCAACAAAGTGCAAAAGGTCAGATATCAATAATTTCCGCAGTTTCAGATGTTCATATTGTAAGGAATGTATATGAAAATGCAGAGGGGACAAAGACAAGTGTACCTTTAATATATGTAGGTGCCCAAACTGAAAGAGTATACGCATATGAAAATGATCCGGGGGAATATGGTTTGCTTGGATCTTCATCAATGAAGGTTCTGGATGGCTATTTTAATATGCAGCCGGAAGAAAGTCTCCTAGTAGGACCTGATAATATACCTGAGGCAGCATGGAAGCATCTTGGAAACGAATAGAATTAGTTATATAATAATGCCATCAGTAGTGACAAATATTAAAATAGTAATGGAAGGATAGGTAGCTATGTTTAGAATTTCAGTAGGACCACAAAATGCGGATATTATAGGATGCACAAATAGTGCATTACAGGAAGCTGTGGACAGAGCAGCAGACAACGGAGGCGGTGAGGTAAAGGTTTTGCCGGGAAAATACATAATGAATGACTCACTTCATTTAAAAAGTGGAGTTGTATTATGTGGAAGTGGAACCGATACTATATTTTTCAAACCAACCTGTGTAGAATCAAATATCCTTTACTATCTTGGATATGGACACTATGATGCTTCGGTTCTGGAGCCGGAGAAATTTGAAAAAGGAATGGGAGTATACATAACAGGTGACAAGTGCGGAGCTTTTCATACAACGGTTGCTACAATTAAAGAGATTAGAGGCAGTGAGCTTTTATTGTCAAAAAAGCTCAATAATGACTACACTCCATGGAGTAACGGTAAGGTAATAACGGTTTATCCCATAATTAGCGGATGCAACATAGAAAATGCCATGATCAGAGATTTATTGATTGACGGGAATGCGGAAGAAAACCAGTACATTAATGGCTGCAGGGGTGGTGGAATATATTTTCTTCAGGCACACAACATAAAAGTGAGCAACGTGGAAGTTAGAAACTATAATGGTGATGGTATAAGCTTTCAGGCGTGCAAAAGCACGGTAGTGGAAAACTGCAGGCTTATTGGGAACAGTGGTTATGGTCTTCACCCGGGAAGCGGCTCGGTGGGCTCGGTTATAAGAGACTGTGAAATCTTGGATAATGGCAGTGACGGTATATTTTATTGCCTCAGGGTTACCTATTCACTGTGTGAAGGCTGCACAATCAAGGGCAACAAGGGTGTCGGAATTTCCATTGGTTCAAGGGATACTGACAATATAATCAGAAATAATACTATTGCAGATGGCGGAAGAAGCGGAGTTTTTATAAGGGGACCTTTGTATACCCAATCGGCGCACAGAACACTTTTGGAAGGTAATCTCATTAAGGATAACTGCCGTTTAAAAGGTAAAAGCCAGATTAGTATAAGATGTTCTGTTACGCAGTTTCAAGTGATTGGAAACAAATTTGAAGCCTCTGAAGTATCGGGAGCAAAAACAGCTATGTATATCAATGTCCCGATAAACAGTATATATTTTTCCGGTAATGATACGGCTGATTGTGAAACGGTCAGAACTGCATCTTCGGAATACATGGAGAATGTGTTTTTAAAAGCTCCGGATAAGCCCCTTTTGATAGGACCTGAGAACATTCCGGAGCATGCATGTGATCATTTGGGGATGAATGATTAAACGGGTGGCAAGAAAGTATCCGGGTAAAATGAAATCGCATATAATTGTGGATGTTTTATTATTGTTTCGTGTGAAAAAGTAAAATGTTAAGGAAGGTATACTTTATGAAATCTTTTGAGAATTTGAGCATTAGAGAAAAGATCGGTCAGACAATGATTTTTCGATCAATTGAGATTGAGAAACTAAGGGAAAAGCTGGGTTCGTTGGAGGATGTTTTTGAAAGGTACCCTATCGGGGGAGTATTTATAGGTTCGGAAGTAATCAAAAACGTTGAAAACCGTTTTGAAGAAGCACGGAACCTTATAAAAGGGTATCAGGATGCCAGCCGGATTCCTCTTGTTATTTGCGGTGATTTTGAATCGGGCTGCGGTGCCAGTTTAAAAGGTATGACCGAATTCTCCTCGATTATGGGAGTTGCAGCAACCGAATCGGAAGGTCTTGCATATGGATTCGGGAAAGGTTTGGCTCTTGAAGCGGGATCAATAGGAATACATTGGGCTTTCGGACCGGTTTCGGATTTAAATATCAACCCTAAAAATCAGGCTACCAATGTTCGTTCTGCCGGAGATAATCCCGAAAAAGTATTGAGGGTTCTTAGATCTATTGTAAAAGGAATGCAGGAAAACGGTCTTTCCGCCACAGCAAAACATTTTCCCGGTGATGGTATCGACTGGAGAAATCCTCATGTTGCTACAGGTTGTATTAACCTTTCAAAGGAAGCATGGTATCAAAAACATGGCAAAATTTTTAAAGCACTGATAGATGAAGGTGTTGATACAATAATGACTGGTCATATTGCATTTCCTGCTTTTCAAAAGGAAAGAATGTATGGAAATCCATTTCCATGTACATTATCAAAGGAATTGACAACTGATTTGCTTAAAGATGAAATGGGGTTTGAAGGTGTTGTTGTTTCAGACGCTCTTAATATGGGAGGATACCTTGAATGGTACGAGGATGAAATGGATGCGCACGTAAAGTGCTTTGAGAGTGGGTGTGACATGCTGCTGTGGGTTCCTTTCGAGTATCTTGACAGGATAGAGAAGGAAATAAATAATGGAAACATTTTAATGGATAGGCTAAATGATGCCTGCGCCAAAGTCTTTGAATTAAAGAAAAATAGAGGAGTGTTTTCCAAGGAAAACTACGGTTTTTTTGATCTTACAAGTAAACAAACCGAAGAAATCAGGAACACAACCGTAAGTATAGCCGAGGGCAGCATAGCTTTGGTTCGTGACCGAAATAACATGCTTCCGCTTAGTAAAGATAAAATTAAAAGAGTACTTTATATTGCTGCAACAGTTTCGGGCTCCCGAAGCAGGATGGGATTTTTAAAGGAAGAGCTTGAAAAGCGTGGAATCGAGGTTGAAATGCGAGATGTTTTACGTATTTATGAATTTTGTGAAATTGCAGATGATTTTGATCTTGTAATATTCGGATTCAGCAACAGGGGCTATGGAGTGGTGGACTTTGCCTCCCATGGATTATTGAGCCAGAGGATACTTTGGTCTGCTTTATCCTATGCAAAGCTTAAAACTATAATTATTTCTTTTGGCACCCCTTATATACATAATGAATATTTCAAAAATGCACCGGTATGCATTAATGCCTATTTTGATACCCAAGAAATACAGTCTGCAGCTATAAAAGCACTGTTTGGGGAGATACCCTTTAAAGGTACGATCCCTGTTGATTGTTCAAATATTTAAACTGATTGTATTTGAAGAAGATACATAAATCCTGACATGATAGAAATGTTGGAAGGTTTTTGGATTTTCTTGAGGGAGAAGGCATTTGCGAGGATACGATAGTTATATATAACAATGTTGTTAATATGGAGGGGTCAAAATGATTATTGGTGTTCCAAAAGAAATAATGCAGGGGGAATGTCGTGTTTCTGCAACTCCGGAAACAGTCAGAAAAATGGTTAATGAAGGTGCCACAGTCCTGGTTGAAAAGTCAGCAGGCGAAAACTCGTTTTACAGCGATAAAATGTATGAAGATTCCGGTGCGAAGGTTGTAGACGACTGCCAAATAATTTACAGGGAGACTGAAGTAATCCTTAAAGTAAAGGAACCACAGTTTAATTATGAAAAGAATTGCATGGAAACAGATCTGATGCATAGTGGGCAATATCTTATTACTTTTATCCATCCTGCTTCACCGGCAAACCAAGATATGCTTAAAGCAATGGCTAAAAAAGGAATAATCGGTCTTACGCTGGATGGAATTCCACGCATTTCCCGCGCCCAGAACATGGATGCATTAACATCAATGAGTACTTGTGCCGGATACAAAGGAATGCTGATGGCAGCTTCCGAACTGCCTAAATTTGTTCCGCAGATTTTTTGTGCCGTAGGTATGATAAAACCATGTAATGCATTAATTATTGGTTCAGGCGTTGCAGGACTTCAGGCAATAGCAACAGCCAAACGCCTTGGCGCAGTGGTATATGCTGCGGATATCAGACCTGATGCAGCAGAGCAAGCCAAATCACTTGGCGCAAAGATTATTGATACAGGTATCCCCGTTGATATAGCGTTAGGGGAAGGTGGGTATGCCGGATTACTGACCGAAGAGTGGCTTGAAAAAGAACGTGAAATGATTAGAGATACAGTCTCAAACATGGATAGTATATTTTGTTCAGCTCTGGTCCCAAGTCGCCGCGCTCCGATTATTATAACAGAGGAGATGGTTGCATCAATGGCACCCGGGTCAGTAATCATAGATATTTCTATAGATCAGGGTGGAAATTGTGCCGCTACTATACCAGGAAAAAAGATTGTAAAGCATGGAGTTACTATTATAGGTATTAAAAACATTCCGGGACTTATACCCATGAGTTCCACATGGATGTTTGCAAACAATATCTATAACCTTCTTAAATATCTTACAAAGGATAATAAAATTGTCCTTGACCGCAACGATGAAATTATATCGAAAATACTCACAACAATTGATGGAGAAATTGTTCATGCTGGTGCAAAGGAATTAATGGGGCTATAAATACGAATTTTATTAAACACTCTTACTTTTAAGACCACGGTCTTGTATGGCTATGGAAAAACTAATTACCGCGCAAGCGATCATTAAATTAGTAATTGGAGGAAAATATGAATCCGATTTTTATGGTATTAATGTTTGTTGTCTTTTCACTTGTTGGGTATAAACTGATAAAAAATGTTCCGGCTGTCCTTCATACACCGCTCATGTCGGGGATGAATGCCCTGTCTGGTGTGGCAATTTTAGGTGCTCTTACTGCCACAGGTGCGGCAGTTCATACAAATAACCGCATATTGGGAGGGTTTGCTGTTTTTTTAGCAATGCTGAATATCGCAGGTGGTTTTGGTGTAACTCACCGGATGCTGTGTATGTTTCGCAAAAGGCAGGTGCAAAAGTGATGAGTGACCTTGTCTACTACTTAAGTTGCTGTGTGCTGATAGCCGGAGTATTAACAGGTATTGCTCTGATGAGTAAGGTTGAAAGCTCAGCAAAAGGTAATATGCTTTCTTCTGTGTGCATCGGTATCGCAATCTTATTGACACTTTACAAATATATTATTCTTGATGATATGTTCTTGTGGATTTTAATGGCTGCCGGTATTACTGTAGGATTAATTGGTGCCTATAAGGTAAAAATGATACAAATGCCTGAAACGGTAGCCTTATTAAATGGCTTTGGCGGAGCATCCTCAGCTATAACAGCAGTTGTAATAATGATAGATGGTACTAATATTAATAAGTTCTCAAAACTGACGGCAAGCCTGGCACTGGTCATTGGAATGATTACTCTTACCGGAAGTCTTGTTGCAGGAGGAAAACTTCATAAAATGTTTCCCCAGAAACCTGTTGTATGGAGCGAACATAACATTATTACAAATATAAGTGCTCTAATGATTGCTATTTTGATTTTTTCACTCACATTTACACCTTCGTCAGGAATACAGTTATCCATATTAATTACTTTGTGCATACTATTTTCAGGCTTTTTCGGAGTTGCTTTTTCTATTCGTGTAGGCGGTGCAGATATGCCTATAACAATTTCCCTTCTGAATTCGCTGTCCGGTGTTGCAGGTTCAGTCGCAGGAATGGCTATTTCTGACCCATTATTGATCTGTATTGGAAGTATAGTAGGTGCATCCGGTCTTTTACTGACACAGATTATGTGTCGTGCAATGAATCGTTCTTTATTAGATGTTCTGTTTGGTAAGATATTGGTCACATCCCGCTCCAAGGTTTCTATTAATGATGTCGGGAAGAATCCATGTACAAAAGAAAGTGAGGTTCAATGTTCTCAAGCTTTTATTGAGGAAGCAGTATTGCCAAAACATATGGAAGATCCTGTCAGGCTTCTTACTGAAGCTAAAAAGGTAATTATTATACCGGGCTATGGAATGGCACTTTCCCAGGCACAGGTTTTTGTCAAGCAACTTGCTGATATGCTTGAGAAAAATGATACGGAAGTTCTTTTTGCAATTCATCCTGTAGCCGGACGAATGCCGGGGCATATGAATGTGCTTTTGTGTGAAGCAGATGTTCCGTATGATAAACTATATGAGATAGATGATATAAACCCACAATTTGCTGATTGTGACGTGGCAATTATAGTAGGTGCAAATGATGTGATCAATCCTGCAGCAAACACTGCTGAGGGAACACCTATTTACGGGATGCCGATATTTGAAGTTGGTAAAGCAAGGCATATTATTATATGCAATTATGATTTAAGTACAGGCTATTCAGGAGTAGAAAACCCACTCTACAAAAAATCCCATGATGTGAGTTTACTCCTTGGCGATGCTAAGGAAACATTGTCAAAGCTGCTGAATGAAATTATTCATTTGGTTTCTTAACGGTTTTTATCAAATGCTCAATAAGGCTACCTGATTTATTAAATATGGAAATATCACATTTGAAGGAAACTTTAATATCAATACCGAAAAAGTTAAACTACTAAAACAAGATCGTTGATAGTGCCAAAGGTTGCTGTTTCAAGAAGCTTCACTGTTGTTACATCAGAGAGATATTCCGCAAGAGAAACGACGTTTGAGATATCAATCTCCTGACCGGCAAGCCTCTCTGACAGCTTTTCGAGTATACTTGGCTTTAGAAGCGGTGCAAGCCCAGAAATATCCGAAAAGCTCCTTACGACTACTTTCTCATTACCTGATGCCACCTCGCAAAGAATTGCAGCTTCACCCTGTGTCGGTTCTCTGGAACTAATTAGATCATCAAGCGAAACATTGAAAATATCTGCAAGCAACACAAGTATAGACACATCCGGAAAGCTATCGCCGCATTCATAACCCTCGAAATCGCCTGTCTGGTAAGATTTAATCTATTTGCAAGCTCAGATTGTGTCATATCAGCATTTTTACGAAGTTGAGAAACATATGCTCCGAACTTTTTCATATTAAACAGTTATCATCACATCCTTATATTCATATTACCATCATTTTCTTTAATTTGTAAGCAAAGGTTAGTTGCACTTAATAGGGTGCCAGACTTATCATTTACCTGCTTAACTATCTGTTGCGCAACAAAGTTTATGAGCGGATTTATGAATCTACATCATTATTAATGCATCACAAACCGCATCGTTTGGAACATTAATCTTCCCATTCTGTATCCAGTCTTCGACAATCGCCTTGTACATCGCGACAAAGACATGAAATCCGTTACGGTTAGCTGCTTCTTTTAGATGTTTGGGAAATAGTTGAAAAGTTCACTTATTAGTTCACCTTTTCAATGAAAAGTGAACTTGCCACGGGGGAAATTATTGGATAAAATTACGCTATATTTTAATTAGTGTGCTAATGCCTAATAAATTATTAGGGGGTGGAAGCAACAAACCACTGACATCACGCCTGACTAAAATTTGGACACGATATAGCCGCATTAAGTCTGACATTCTGAAACCGCATTTCAAATGGCTTGAATTCTGGTCATTTAAGCATCATTTTCAGTAAAGACAAAAATTAAAGTTGTATATGCCAGCATCATAAGTTGAAGAACTTAAATTAAAGTGATGCTATCAAAGGAGGTTTAATATTTTATGAGTAAGAAGCGATTAATTTCTCTTGCATTATCATTGTTTTTACTCATAGCTCAAAAGTGGCTATTGCGAAGGCGTTATATAAAAATGCGAAGATTTTTGTTTTTGACGAACCATCTAGTGCTTTGGATCCCTATTCTGAAGATGAACTTATTAATTTATATAAATACCTAGCTAACCAGGGGAAAACAGTAATTCTTATTTCACATCGATTGTCTGTTTGTAAATATACAGATGAAGTCATCTTTATGGAAAAAGGAAAAATAAATGCAGTCGGCACTCATAAGGAACTTCTTAATAAGCCTCAATACTATGAGTATTATAACAAACAAGCTAAGCATTATAGCTAATAATGCAGGAAGTAGGTACATAAATGCTACGCATTTACTGTTGCTGAAAATATTTTTTTGGAACCTTAATCGTCGCCGGGTCGCGTTAATATCTGATGATGACATAGTATAAAAAATGTGTAGCACTGAATAATGTGTGAAAGGGCGAAGC
>Ga0265293_10001568_pt1 | contig 49237 bp, 41 predicted proteins | sample Munlanlewell138R_FD_192505 | JGI IMG/M metagenome (GOLD analysis project Ga0265293, IMG submission 192505) | Leachate microbial communities from a municipal landfill in Southern Ontario, Canada - Leachate well 138R | ecosystem: Engineered > Solid waste > Landfill > Unclassified | place: Canada... | reverse complement strand
GGGTCTTCTTGCGGAACTTCTCAAAGCCATCGGTGAGGGATTGCTGCTTCATGTTTGGAAAACTCAGCTATGGTCGACGCGATGCCTTATTATCGCTGAAATCATTAATAAATCAGAGATGCCTTAAAGATTAAAGATTAAAGATTAAAGATTAAAGAAGCTCTGATTAGGGTGTGTCCTCATTCTGAGAAAACACGCATAACCAGTTGATTTTTAGTGAATCTGTGAGACTCTTTGTCCTTACCAAGGGTGGGGGGAAGGGAGTACAGATGGCGCGCTACGTATTGAGTGATTCAATTTGGGAGCAACTTCAGGCAACGTTGAAAGCAAAAGGTTGTCATCGTTGGCCGAATGACCGAGCTGTGATGGAGGCAATTTTGTGTAAACTTCGCACTGGAGCCCCCCGGCGCGATGTTCCCCGAGAGTTTTGCCCTTGGAAGACAGCCTATAACCGTTTTAACCGCTGGGCTGCCAAAGGTCTGTGGGCGGAATTTTTTTTGAGCTACGAGGCGAAATTGATTCAGGGTGGGTATTCGCCGATGGAAGTTACGTCCGCGCTCATCAGCATGCGAGTGGAGCTCGGCGTGGAGAAGAGCGCGCCATTGGAAAATCACGCGGGGGAGCAACCACTAAGCTGCATGTTGCCGCCGATGCGCATGGAAATCCGATCGATTTTGAAGTCACTGGGGGTGAAGTCCACGACGCCAAAGTTGCGAACCAACTCATCGCAAAAGTAGGCGCGGCTGACCATTTTGTCGCGGACAAGGGCTATTATGACGCCGAAAGCATTCGAGAGAGTGCAAGGGCGGCCGGTATGAATCCGGTCATTCCGAGAAAATCCAATAGCAAAAAGCCAAATCCAGAGTTCGATTCCCACCTCTACAAGCTTCGTCACCTGGTAGAGAATCTCTTCGCTAGGCTTAAACACTTCCGAAGCATTGCAACCCGCTTTGAGAAGTTCGCGCGCAACTTTAAAGCCATGGCGTATCTGGCCTGTACAGTCATTTGGCTCAAGTTGAAATGAGGACACGCCCTAATTCTGTTTTCGTCACGCCCGCGCAGTCGGGAGTCCAAAAAAATCAACGAATTATAGATTCCCGCCTGCGCGGGAATGACATTAATCAGAGTTTCCTTAAAGATTAAAGAACCCTTACCTAACCTGGTCATGCCCCAGCGTAGTTTTTGGGGCTTTGCCTCCATTCCATAGATTCTTGGCAGTTCCGGAGCGACGTAAGTGCTGCCAAAGTATTGGGCATTGGCGCCAAACACATACAGTATTTGGCAGTGAGATTTACTTCAAATGCTTACCTAATGGGCATCATTGAAAGAGATTACTCTCCTATTCAGCAGGATATCGTCATCATGAGTGACTTTAAACCGGATTTCAGGATGTATTTCTACAGATTCAGGTTAAAGAGCTGACTTTTCTGTTAATCACAACATCCTTCCAGGAAAAGAACGTCATTCCTCACTCAAGACGAGCGAGAATATCCCGCTGAAATGGCTGCAATCCGGCAACATTGCCCGCAGAGACTTTATCTGCCCAATCGGGATTGGCAATCAATGAGCGACCCACAGCAATGAGATCGAACTCGTTCCTTGCCATTCGTTCCACCAGGTCGCCCATGTCGCAAATAGACCCGGGGAGGCCCTTGTAAAGCGTCTCTGTCATATCTTCCGACAAGGTCACAGAACCCACACTGATGCTGGGTTTTCCGGATATTTTTCGCGTCCAGCCGGCAAGATTGAGGTCGCTGCCGGGAAATTCCGCTGTCCAGAACCTGCGTTGAGAACAGTCGAACATATCAACGCCGGCATCCACCAGAGGAGAGAGAAATTGCTCCAGCGCCTCGGGGTTTGGCCAGGGACGGGCATCATAGTTCTGCAACTTCCATTGGGAAAATCTCAGTGCAATAGGAAATGCCGGGCTGGTTTTGCGGCGTATCTCTTTGACCATGTCAGCGGCAAATTTTGTTCTCTCACTAATACCGCCGCCGTAACAGTCAGTGCGCAGGTTGGTTTCCTCCCAGAAAAACTGATCGACAAGATAGCCGTGGGCACCGTGAATTTCGACACCGTCAAAACCCAGCTCAAAAGCAGAGATCGCTGCTTTGACATAGGCGTCACTGACCTCGTCAATATCTTTCTGGGTCATTGCTCTGCCCCCGGGTTCTCCCTTTTGAATCAACCCGGAGGGTCCCATTGGCGACAGGCGCACATCGGGACGATCGCCATATATTTCAGCGACATCGGACTTTTGGGCAATGCCGATATGCCACAACTGAGGCATGATACGCCCACCGGCCTTGTGAACCTGGCGCAGCACTTCAGCCCATCCCGCGAGGGCATCCTGACCAAAAAAATTGGGCACCGAATGATCATTTGACGCTGTGTCATGGGGAATCCAGGTGCCCTCCGTAATAATCAAACCCACACCACCTTCGGCACGTCGGCGGTAATAGGCTGCCACCTCTGCACTGGGTACGCCGTTCGGGGAAAACGCCCTTGTCATCGGCGCCATTACCACACGGTTTTTCAGTATCAAGGAGCCCACTGTCAATGGCCGAAATAGTGGGCTCACCGAAATATCCGTAGATCCTTTTGAATTCATTTTTATTACCTTATTTTATTGAAGCCTGTGATCGCAGGGGATTTAACGCAACACAAACCCGGAATAATTTTCACTTTTGATATCGGCAAGTAATTGCCTGTACTGGGGGCCGCCACCCAAGTAAAGAAGGAAGGTTTTCACTGCATCCGGATCGTTGTAATTTTTACCAGTAAACCAGGAATCCACTTCGGCGAAAAGACTGTCCTTGGAATCCTCATAAATCTGCTGTGTCCATTGCTTCTCAGACTCTGGGAGAGGTTCGATATAATTGACATTCTGCCTTCTGGCAAACTCGATAAAATCCGAAACCCACTCGACGATATCTTCAATACAGCGGGGAATATTGCAAAAACTGGCACCACTGTGAGGCCCCACCAGGGTGAAAAAATTAGGGAAACCAACAGTTTGCGCACCTAAATAGGTTAAGGGTCCCTGCGCCCATTTTTCTTTCAGCGACTGGCCGCCAATACCGCGAATATCAATGCGCTTTAAGGCGCCGGTAATGGCATCAAAGCCTGTCGCATAAATAATGACATCCAAATCGTATTCTTTGGCAATGGTTTTGATGCCATTGGCAGTAATACGTTCTACGGGTGTCTCCTTGAGATCGACAAGGTGCACATTGTCCTGGTTGTAGCATTCGTAATAATTGGTTTCCAACGGCACACGGCGAATACCAAAGCCGTGATCTTTGGGAATCAATTTTTCTGCAGTAACTGGATCTTTAACTCGCTGGCGAATTTTTCTGGCAACAAAATCCGTTAATATTTTATTGGCTTCCCTGTCGGATAAAACGTCATTGTAGGTGCCAAACCAGATACCAAAACCGGATTGCCAATACACCTTTTCAAAAAAAGCTTCGCGCTCTTCTTCGGTGGCTTCAAATACTGATTTATCAATGGCGTCGTGAATAAAGCTCGCCGCAGTGGCTTTGCATTTGGCAAATATATCGGGATAACTGGCGCGAATTTCCTCCATCTCTTCTCTGCTCAGCGGTTTGTTTCCCAGCGGCGCGCACCAGTTGCCGGAACGCTGAAAGACAAACAGTTCCTTGGCCGTTTTTGAGGTTTCCTGAATGACCTGAACACCGGTTGATCCCGTGCCTATAACACCAACTTTTTTACCGCGAAAATCGTAGGGCTGGCCGCCAAAACCATTGGGATCCTGAGGCCAGCGTGCGGTATGCCAGGAATCACCTTTGAAGTCGTCGATACCGGGAATATTGGGCATCTGCACGGCGGATAGGGGACCGGTAGCGGCCAGCAAAAATCTACAGGTTAAGGCTGAACCATCATCCAGAGTTACCCGCCACAGATTATGTTCTTCGTCATAGGCGGCCTTGGTGACAGTGGTATTGAATTGAATATCCCGGCGCAGATCATATTTATCGGCGACAAAATTGTAATAGCGAAGATTTTCTTCCTGCTTGGTAAATAGTTCACTCCAACTCCATTCATCAAGCACCTCCTTGGAGAAGGAATAGCCGTAGGAATAACATTCTGAATCGAGGCGACAGCCGGGATAGCGATTCCAATACCAGGCGCCGCCCACGTCGCCACCGGATTCTATCACTTTCACTGATGCACCTATCTCGCGCATTTTTATTAATTCATACATACCGGTTTGTCCGGCACCAATGATGATAACTTCAAAAAATTCTGCTTGTTGTTCAGACACTGAATCCGCTCCTCATACTGGATAATTATTGTCATCAGCCAACAGACTGTTGAAAAACTTTCTGCATTGCCACCACGGTGCCGCTTAAAACCCGCTTATGAAATACTGGCTTGGAACTGTTCGTGGTCGGCGTTGGGTTTTATTTCATAGCGGCGCAAACAGGATTCCCTACGCAATTTGTGCGCCATTTTTATAAAGCCGAAAAATAGCGATTTTTCAGCCATTTCAGCTTTATGGCAGCTGTTTTTTATGGACTTCATCTGCAAATTGATACTCCCGCACTCTGCTTATTCTCATATTGAGACAAACGCCCCGTCTCGCGAGAAAATATCCTGACCATTGCTGGCGACGACAGCAAAGCCATAACCCGACGCCAGATCGAAAAAAATTGGCAACGGCTTGATAACCGCGGCGCCCTATGCGTTAATTGGCGATCAGACTTTGTCCAGGCCGCCAGGGTCTTTTTAAAAAAATAACATTATAAAAAACAAAAAGTTAACCAACAAAGCAAGGCCGCACATTAGAAACCTGAAGATTGATTGTGAAACCGCTGGAATCAACCATTCATCCGTTTCCTGGCCACAGAGAAAAGCAACTATGACTTTGTCCAATGTTCAACATCAGGCAGTACTGCCGACGCCAGAGTATCTCTCTCGAGTAGCCTCTGCCTGGGAGCGCTTTGTCTGCAATAAACCCATTAACAAAACCTCTGTTCGCGAAGAGGTTCTGGCGTCATGGCAGCGCTGTTCCAACCAGGGTATTGATCCCTACCGCCGCCAGCAGTCAAAGGTTATCTCCGACAATGAACTGCTTCAGCTGCGCTCCCGCAACGATATTCTGATCAGTGCCATTGCCAAGAGCCTGCCCAAAATCAGCGACCGTCTCAGCCGCACACAATGTGCCTTGGTGGCTGCCGATGCCAATGCCACGCTGCTGTCCATTGATGGCGACAGGGAGTTTGTCGACAGTCTCAAATCCCAATGGAGCGCCCCCGGCCAGAACTGGCGGGAGATGTCCATTGGCACCAATGCCATTGGCACTGCCCTCACCCTGGGGCGCACGGTGCAGATTTTTGGTCAGGAACATTTTTGTCTTGCCGACAAAGCCCTCAGCTGCATCGCTGGCCTGGTGCGCGACCCTTTCAACCAACAAACCCTGGGTGTGGTCAATATCAGCACCAACAACAGTGCCTCTATTGCCGAAATTCCCCTCCTCCTCGCCCTTATTCTCGGCGCCATCAACGGAGAAATTGAGGCGGCGTTGTCAGCGGAATGGGCGAAAATCAGAGAAGCCCATGCCAGCTTGCAAAAACCCGGCAAAGGTCTTGTGGCTTTTGACCGCTACGGACGCCTGGTTCAGGCTCACGCCACAGGGCGGGAAGTACCTGCCATCCCACCAGGGCAAGTTCTGGCAGGTTTGGATGCGGACGCAATCCGCGCACGCGCGCCGAAAAATCTGCCAGACTGGATCAGAGCGGAGCAGATTCACTGGTTTCAGGATGGCAGCGGTGGTCTTATTCATCTCGACGCGTCGCCAACCCGGCGCCCATCCCACCCCCATCCTGCCCTGGCACCCCCCTGCTTGGAAGTTGCCCTGGCCAGCCCGGCGCTGAAACCGCTGCTGCAAAGAGCCCAGCTTTATGGCGCCAGAAAAATGCCGATTCTCCTTCTTGGCGAAACCGGAAATGGCAAGGATGTCTTTGCCAACGCCATTCACCGCGCTCACCACGATGACAACGCGCCCTTTGTCGCCGTCAATTGCGCGGCTCTGCCTCGGGATCTCATTGCCAGCGAACTCTTCGGTCATGCTGAAGGCGCCTTTACCGGCTCCCGTCGCGGCGGCGCCAAGGGACGTTTTGAAGACGCCCACGGCGGCACCATTTTTCTTGACGAAATTGGTGACATGCCCCTGGAACTTCAACCTTACCTGCTGCGGGTTTTGGAGGAAAAAGAAATTTCCCGCCTGGGGGAATCCAGACGCAGAAAAATTGATGTTCAGGTTATTGCCGCCACCAACAAACCACTTGCAGAGAAAGTGGCCGACGGCTCGTTTCGAGCAGACCTGTTTTATCGGCTCAACGGCGCGTCCCTGAAAATTCCGCCCTTGCGGGAGCGCATCGCAGATCTTCCCCACCTGATAGCAGCACTGTTGGAAAAAATTGTCCGCCCTGGGGAGGCCGTTCCCGCTCTCGGGGAAGGGCTGCTGGAGAAACTGTCCGCTCACCATTGGCCGGGGAATATCAGGGAGCTGCGCAATGTATTGGAATGTCTTGTCGCCCTGTCGCCAGACGGCATCCTCGAATGGGATGACCTGTCACCGGACTTTGCCAACCAGCTCCACGGCCATCATTGTCACGGGGACTCTGGCACCGCCAGCGGCCAGCAACTACCTCCGGGAACGCAAATGGTGGCCATGGAGCGGGAAATGATTGCCCGGGCGCTATCTTCAGCGAATGGCGATGCCACCACTGCGGCCAAGATGCTGGGTATTTCGAGGGCGACCGTGTACAGGCGCATCAAGCAGTACAATCTTGGTTGAGTTCGCCTTTTTTGGTTGAGTTCGCCTTTTTTGATTGAGGGCGTCACTTTGGGTGCGGGTTTTATCCCCTCACCAACGGCGCCCCCGCCATCACGCCGCCATCCACCAGATAGGTGCCACCAGTGGAAAAACTGGCTTCATCGCTGGCCAGAAAGGCAATAAAACTGGCCACTTCGGCGGTGGTTGCATAGCGCTGCTGGGGTATGCGCGCGGTGTAGCGCTGGCGAACATCGCTAATGCCTTTGTCGATAAACTCCTGCTCAATTGCCCGCAGCATGGGCGTGTCCACGGGGCAGGGATTAATGCAGTTGACGCGAATATTTTCCCCTGCCCATTCGAGGGCGGCGGTTTTTACCAGGCCGATGACGGCATGTTTGCTGGCCACATAGGCGCCGAGACCGGCATTGCCCCGCAAAGCTTCTGTAGATGCGGTAACCACAATGGCGCCGCCACCCTGGCCACTCATCACCGGGTAAAGATGTTTTAAGCCCAGGAACACGCCGCGGGTGTTCACTGACAAAATTTTGTCGAAAGCTGCGACATCCACATCCTGAAATGACTGGCGCTTACCGGAAATACCGGCATTGAGAACGCCAATATCGATGCGGCCATACTGTTTGACCACCTCAGCAATTGCCATCGCCACGGAGGTTTCATCACTGACATCGCAATAATGGGCACGGGCCGAAGAACCCAACGCCTGAGCCGTCCTCTGCAAGGCGTCGCTGTTAATATCAAGCAGCGCGACGTTGGCACCATCATTGATTAAACGGCGGCAGGTTTCCTCGCCGATACCGCCAACAGCGCCTGTAACCAGAGCGACTTTTCCAGAGAATCTTGTCATTTCCACCTCAGCAAAACCATTGGAAAACCTTAGGCCAAACCCAGCAGCGGCCGCACCCAGGCAGCGGCTCTGGCAATGGCGCTGTCCGCTTCGGGCTCAGAACCGGCAAGAAAATGAAACACATGCTGCATACCCGGAATCACTTCCAGACGGATAGCCACGCCAGTGGCTTTGGCAAGTTCATAAAAACGCTTGCTGTCATCGAGCAGCACCTCGTCACCCCCCACCTGGATCAACATTGGCGGCAAACCGTTTAAATCACCGTACAAGGGATTGGCGTAGGGGTCTTTGCGATTGCCATTTTCGCCGAGAAACACCTTGACCATCTCGTAGGTGACTTCCTTGCAGACCAGTTTGTCTTTATCCGCATTGGTGTCAAAGGATTCACCGAGCACTTCCATATCCAGGTAGGGGGACAAGGGAATAGAAGCCGCTGGCAGCGGCAAACCCTTATCCCGTGCCCGCAGCATGGCGGCGATGGCCAGACCACCACCGGCAGAATCGCCAAGGAAGGCAATATGGTTGGGCGCTATTTTTTCGTTGTTGAGCAGCCAATTGTAGGCAATAACCACATCGTCAACCGGGCCTGGGTGGATATATTCCGGCGCCCGTTTGTAGTCGACAATCAGGGCACGACAGCCCACCGCCTTGGCAAAATGGCCAAACATTTTGCGATGGGAATACATGGAGCCGGTGACATAGCCGCCGCCGTGGGTACAAAGCAACACTCTGTCTGGGGCACAGCCCTTTGGCACCGCCCACAGGGCGCTAACGCCATCGGCATCAACCTCCAGATAATCCAGTCCCCGGGGTTCGGTGGTCACATCTCCCCAGTGTTCAAACAGTGCCCTGACCTCTTCCAGCGGCATGTTTGGTTGTTCCACCATGGTTTTTTTCCAGCTGGTGTAAAGATCTGCCAAGAGGTCTGATGTCAAATTACTCATAGTGGATTCCGTTTTGTGGCTTTATTATCGGGATTTCTCAAATAGCTTCCCATGGAATTTACGGGCTTTGCCCTATTCATTCTCGGCAAATAAATTAGGCATGCCGGCAATTTCACCGCCATCGGCAATAAACTCGGCACCGGTGCTGAAGGAGCTTTCGTCACTGGCGAGAAACACCACCAGACTGCTGATTTCTTCCGCTTTACCCATGCGCTCCATCGGCACATGGGGCAATTTTTTGTACATTCCGGCAATCATGTCGGTATCTATATTGCCGGGGTGGACAGAATTGACGCGAATACCTTCCTTGGCCAGCTCCACGGCAGCCGCTTTGGTGAGGCCGCGAATGGCGAATTTTGAGGTTACATAGGCGGAAGCGCCAGAGAAGCCCTTCATGCCTGCGGTTGATGAGATATTGATTATGGAACCGCCGGCGCAGGCTTTCATTGCTGGAATAACCGCGCGAACCCCTTTGAAAACCCCGTTGAGATTGATGTCCATCAGGCGATACCAATCTTGATCTTCGTAGTCTTGCAGGGGCGCGCCGTGCAAAATGCCCGCATTATTGACCAGCACATTGATTTTGCCAAAGCGATCAACCCCAGCTTTTACCGCCTGCGCCCAATCACTGCTGCTGGTGACATCGAGGCGGACGCCAAGGGCGTTATCACTGCCCAACTCTGCGGCCAGATGTTTAATCTGCTCGTCGCTGATATCGCCGAGAATAACCTTGCCGCCCTCGGCGACAATGGCGCGGGCGTGGGATGCGCCCATACCTTTTGCTGCACCGCTGATCAGCGCCACTTTTCCATTGAGTCTCATTCTTCCTCCTCGATGTTTCAGCTATTTTTAGGGGGATTCTTCAAGCACCAGGCGACCCGTAACCTGCCCGGATTTGAGTAACGCCATCGCCTCATTGGCCTGGTCTTTCGGCATTCTGGTTACCGGCAGCGGCGCCAGTTTGCCCGACTGCGCCAGGGCGACCACGTCGCGAAGATCCTGCTTGCTGCCGGTGATAGTGCCGATGATGGAGCGCGGCCGAAAAATCAGACTGGGCAACGACAGCATCATGTCACCGCCGCCCACACCCACCAGAACCAGTTTACCGCCTTTTACCAGGCACTCCAGCGCCACGGATGCAGTCTGTTTTACATTGACGAAATCAATGGCCGCCTGCAACGGACCACCGGCTGCCGCCGTAATCGCTTCGACGGCATTGGCCAGTGAACCGTCCAGGGCGTACCGTGCACCTGCATTCAGCGCTGCCTGGCGCTTGTCGGCGCTGATATCGACACTGATGAGATTGTCATAACCCAGCGCACGCAACATGGCAATGGCGGTCAAGCCGAGGCCGCCGGCGCCCACCAATAACAGGGGTTTTTGCGGATCCAGGGGAAATAGTTTTTTGATGGCGGAATACACGGTAATACCAGAGCAGGCAAAGGTGGACGCCAGGGCTGGATCGATGTCGCCATAATCCACCAGATAATCAGCGCTGGGGACAATCACCTGGGAAGCAAAGCCGCCGTCGCGGTAAATACCCAGAGAGGTTGGCGTGTAACACATATTCTCCCGGTCTGACAGACAGAGCTCACATTTGCCGCAACCCATCCAGGGATAAATAATGCGCCTGTCGCCAATGGCTACCCCCTTGGCATCAGCCCCCATGGCGATAACTTTGCCGACAATTTCGTGGCCAGGAGCGCAGGGCAATTTCACACCGCGCTCCGTAATTTTCATGATCTGGCCGCCCCCCATATCGAAATACCCCTTCCAGGTATGGAGATCGGAATGGCAAACACCGCAATGGGTCACTTCCAGCAAAACCTCTTTACCCTTGGGTACCAGATCCTCTGATTCTATGCATTGAAGAGGCTGTTCGCATTCAACCACTGCCCATTTTTTCATGACGTTATTATCCTCTTTGGAAATCTTTAATTCGTTAAATTTTGCTTGCCTAGAAAACTAACAGTTAAGGGCAATATTTTTTGTTAAACAGTATTCCAGCCGCCATCAACCCAAAGCTCTGCGCCGGTGACATACCTTGCCTCGTCTGAAGCAAAATAAAGCGCGGCATAGGCGATATCTTCCGGCAGTCCCTGACGTCCCAGCAATAATGCGGCATGGATTTCATCGGAGCGCTTCTTTTGCTCCGGGCTCATATCTGCATTATCCGACATGGGGGTTTTTATGCTGCCTGGGAAGATAGTGTTGACCCTGATACCGTATCGACCCAGCTCAGCGGCGGCGGCTTTGCTCATCATCCTCACTGCGCCTTTGCTGGCATGATAGGCAAACGCCTTGGGACTGCCCCGCAACCCCCATAAAGACGAAATATTGACGATGGCGCCATTGCCGCTGGCAACCAGCGCATCGAGGCACGCCTGGGAGCCGTGAAAAATTGCCGTTTGATTAACCGCAAGAATGCGATCCCAGCCCTCCCGAGTTTCTTCAAAAAGTCCGGCCACATGTAAAATTCCGGCGACATTGGCTAGGGTCGTCAGACCGCCAAATTTTTCCAGCGCGTAGGCGACCGCCTGATCCCAGGATTCGCGGCTGGTGACATCAAGAGCAAAAAACTCTGCTTCACCAGCCTGATTGCGAATGCCCTCAACCAAGGTTTTACCTCCGCGTTCATCCAAATCGGCAACGAGTACCCTGGCGCCTTCAGCGGCAAAGCGTTCCGCAATGGCAGACCCTAGACCTCCAGCAGCCCCGGTGATCAGAGCAATTTTATTGTTCATTCGTGTCATTATTTTATTTTCACCTAAACAGATTCGAATTCAAAGTAAGGATAGAGCAAAGACCGCGCCAAATTGGAAAAATTTTATAACCTTTAAAAATAAGGTTTTTTTACTAAAAAAGAAAAATGGTTGTCGCAATTTGAGACTGAATGTCACTGAAGGTTTCACGAAGAGATTGTTTGTGGCGCAGGTAAAAAGCCAAAAACTTTTTTCCCTGCGCCATAAAAACGTTTTCAGGCTTTATAGAACCGTATAGCCGCCGTCAACCAGGTAGCAGGAACCGGTAACAAACCCCGCCTGGGGTGATGCCAAAAACGACACCACCTCTGCCACTTCCTCCGCAGAACCGAGACGGCCTATGGGGTGTCGAGCTGCCAGAGCCGCTTTTTGCTGCTCGCTGCGGGGAGAAATGGCGGTATCGATAAACCCTGGGCAAACTGCGTTGACGCGAATACCCTGGGTTCCATATTCAGCAGCGGCGGTTTTGGTGAGACCAATGACTCCGTGTTTTGCCGCAGTGTAGGTGCAAGCGCCGGGCATTCCGCCAACGCTGGCCACTGAGGCCATATTGATAATGGCACCGCCACCATTTTCCAGCATGGCTGGTATTTCATAGTGAAGGCTGTAGAAGACGCCATCGAGATTCACAGAAAGCACCCGCCGCCATTCTTCAATGCTGGTTTCTCCCACCTTGAAAGGTGTGGGCACACCCACTCCGGCGTTATTGACAGCGACATCGAGACGGCCATAGCGATCCATCGTGCGATCGACAACCGCCTTTAGCAATTCCGGGTCACTGACATCGCAGGCCATGGCTTCGCCACTGGTTATGGAATTGGCGACAGCAGTGGCAGTGACCAGATCCCTGTCGGCAACCACCAAGGTATACCCCTGACTGGCCAGAAGGCGAACGCAGGCAGCGCCAATGCCGGTGGCGCCACCGGTAACCAAAGCAATTTTATTTTTTGTAGATGCCATTACGCTGAACGCCCACCGTCGACAATAAAAGGGGCACCAGTGACAAAGCTGGCATCATCGCTGAAAAGAAACAAAATAGCGGCTGCAATTTCATCGACTTTGGCGAGACGGCCGCCCCCGAGGCCGACACCGGGAGTGGGTGCTGTAGCGCCCTGAACAGCGTTGCGTTTCTCGGTGATACGATTCATCATTTTGCCTTCCACCGGCCCCGGACAGACCGCACAAACGCGAATGCCCTTGTCGGCAACTTCCAGGGCTGCAGTTTTGGTCAAACCGAGAACAGCATGTTTGGACGCAATATAAGGGCTCAAGCCCACAGCGCCCCGCAGCGCCGCCGTACTCGCCGTATTGACCACCACACCGCCCTTGCCCATAAGCCTGAGAATATGTTTTAAACCGAGAAAAACACCGCGAACGTTGACGCCCATCACCATATCGAAGCGATTGACATCCTGGTTTGTTATGGGGGCTACAGGCCCTTCAATACCGGCGTTATTAAAAAAAAGATCCACTTTGCCATTGCCGAGTCTGGCGGCCATTTCGGCATAATTCTGCACGGAAGCCTCATCGGAAACGTCAGCAACAACGGTTTTGACCGCACTGCCAAAGTCTTTTTCCATTTGCTGAAGCGCCAGGGGATCGAGATCCACCGCCAACACCTTTGCTCCTGCAGCCACCAGACGGGCGACCACTTCGCGGCCAATTTCTCCAGCGGCGCCAGTGACGACAGCGAGACGTCCTTTGTGTTGCTTATCCATTAATTAACTCCTAAATGCTTGCCGATAAAATGCTTAATTTTTGCCATAGCCTCGGTGGTTTCCGGCAAAAACGGGAAAATCGTCCAGATATGCACCATCCCATCAACCTGAACGAGCTCTGCGTTGCCGCCAGCGGCCAAAATACTGTCAACCACCCTGGTACTGTCGTCCCGCAACACTTCCGATCCACTCACCAAAAAGAATAACGGCGGCAGGCCTTGATGATTTCCGTACAACGGTGATGCCAGTGGCGTCTGTTTGGGATCGCGATCGCCGATATAGACAATCCCCATGCCCACCGCCAGGTCGCGATCAATAAGAGGATCACTGTCCTTGTTTTCCTCATAGGAATTACCCTCAGCGGCGAGATCGGTGAGGGGTGAAATCACCACAGCAGCTGCGGGCAAAGGAATGCCCCTATCGCGGGCGCTCATCAACAGCGCCAGCGTCAAGCCACCACCGGCAGAATCGCCGCTCACGAGAATATTGCCCGGGCTGTAGCGATCGAGAAGCCAATGATACACAGCGAGCGCATCTTCCAGGGGCGCAGGATAGGGATTTTCAGGAGCCAACCGGTAATCGGGCACCACAACCGGCGCATTGGCGATAGCAGAAAGCCTTGAGGCAAATTCGAGATAACCCTTGGCGGAACCCATCACGTAACCGCCACTATGGAAATGAACAACAATAGTATTTGTCGCGACACCGGTAGCAGTGACTTTGAAGGCGGGTACGCCGTTGGCATTCACTTCTTCCACCTTGGTATCTGTGGGCACCTGGAAACTCATGCACAGGTTGTCAAATTTCGCCCGGTATTCTTCAATAGGGGAACCCAGTGGCGGCGTTGCTTCCCTGAACATGGCGATGGCGCGGTTTATCAATTTGGGATCAGACATTGTTTTAACCTCTATTTTCGTCGTTATAGTTTCACGTCGGTGTGTAGTTTTTGTTTATGTAGCCTGTGATTACGCAGTTTTTTATCTATAAGCAGCAGGCGCCGAGCTAATAGCTGTAGTGGTGTACAAACATGGGTAACTCCCATGCCAGTTATTTCTAGAATCTAACAACAGTCGCGATACTCTAATTAACAACAATCGCGAGCAGGGCTCGCTCCTACGTCTACTCCTATCGTGAGAGGCGCACTCCAGCTTGTTTTTTAATTCAAGTGTCGAGCCTGCCCATAAAACTCGAATTAATTCCGGTTACCAAAAAATAGTACTATCAAACCATCAGCACCTCAACTGCATGGTTTGCCTGCAGTCTCTCGAATTCACAAAACACCGAGAAGAAAGGCTTCGGCAAGATCAGCGACTTTGCCGGGCAAATCGTGGTGGAGGTTGTGCCCGGTTTGCGGAATTTTTTCCAGGGTTAAATTGGGCATCATTGCAATTCGCTGGGAAAAAAGCTCTGGATTATTGGCCGGGGCGACATTGCGATCATCCTCCGATACTAGCCACAGCACGGGAGCTTCAATGTTTGCCCACACCTGCCCCCACTCTTCCACGGTATGCAGGGACGGCAGAGTAAAACGGTGATTGGGATCAAACAGCCAGGTAAAACTGCCATCGGCCAGTTGACGGGAGGAATTTTCCGCAAGAAAACAGGCCTTTTCCTGGCTCAGGCGGTTATTGGCTGCCATTAATCGCGACGCCATTTCTTCAACAGAATCATAGCGGGCAGGCGTCCTGTCATGGCTGATTTTGTCGAGAAAATTGTTCAGCATCCTGGCAGCATGCACAGGCACGGTATCGACAAGGGCGCCAAAGCCATCGAGGGAAACAAACCGAGATATTCTCCGGGGCTTGAGACCCGCATAAATACTGCCGATATTCCCCCCGAGACTGTGGCCAACCACAGGAACCGGTTTATCGGCAAATAACTGAGTCATCAAGGCGTCGAGATCGGCGACAAAGTCATGGAACCAGTAGCCGCCTTTGGCATGACCGCTGAAGCCGTGCCCGCGCCAATCTGGCGCATAAATCGACCATTCATTTTTTAGCTCATCGACAAAAAACTGAAAGCTCGCCGAGCTGTCCCTGGAGCCGTGGAGCAGGAGCAATGGCGGCGCATTTTCTGCGCCCCAGCGGCGCAGATTGTAGTCAAGTCCGCGAACGTGAACACGCTGACATCGAGAAGGTTTCATAGGATTTCTTCTTTGCTGAGGCAACGCGCCCCGTTTATTAAAAATACAGCTTTATCGCACTTGTGTGGCGCCCGCGAAGCGGATATCCCTGCCTTCGCGGGCGCCAGGTATTTATTTTCCAGCGGCAAAAACCCACAGGGTAGTACCATCTGCCGGGCTGTTGATTTCAGGGGTAAAAGGCCGCCAGAAGGTATCGTGAACGTTGCCACCACCGGCTGTGATGGCAATGAATTGTTTGCCGTCTACGGCAAAACTGATAGGAAATGAACTGGGAACCCCATCGAGGCGAATATCCCACAGCAGTTTTCCTGTTTTGTTGTCAAAGGCGCGAAACCAGCGGTCGCGAGTACCTTCAAATACCAGCCCGCCTGCGGTGGCGAGAATCGCACTGGAGCCGCTGGCTCTGCGGCGCTGCTGCCAGGTTATTTTCTTAGCCTTTAAATCAAGGGCGTAAACACCGCCAATATTGCCATCGCTGTCGGGGCGGGGCTTATGCACCCAGCCGGTGTCCACGCCCTTGCCTGGTTCATAAAGTACATCCATACACGCCTCAAGTGCCGGAGTGTATAAAACCCCGGTTTCGGGATCCACCGCCGTAGCTGGCCAACTGCGCACGCCCAGTGACGACGGGCAGACAAACGCTGTGCCATCGGCCTTGGGAATAAACTCTTCTTTCGCATGCTTTCTGCCGGTCTCAGGATCGATTCTGTCCACCAGCTGCTGCAACCCCATATCCAGGGAAAACAGATATTCGCCGGTTTTGGCATCCAGGGCATCGAGAATGCCGATCTTGCCCAGGGTGACAACGGCTTTTTGGGTTCCATCGGGGGTTGGCAGATCGAGGACGCTGCGCTCAAAGGCCCAGTCCAGATCCCAGAGATCTCCGGGAAAATGCTGGTAGTGCCACACCAGTTCACCGGTATCCGGATTGATGGCCAGGGTAGAATTGGTGTAGAGGGCATCTTTGGACTGGCCTTGATTTTCCTGCTCTTCAATCAATGCGGCTATGTGGTAGGTCTGCGACGTGCCTATATAGACTAAATTCAACTCCGGATCATAGGAGGCTGTCGACCATACGGAACCGCCGGAGCGGCGTTCCAGGGGCGCACCATTCCAACTGTCGCCACCGGCCTCACCGGGTTTGGCAATGGTGTAAAAACGCCAGAGTTCCGCTCCGGTGCTGGCATCCAGAGCGACAACAAAGCAACCGCCAGCGATAGAGGCATCGTAACAGCCGGAAACCCCCTGAATAATTTTATCTTTTACCACCAGCGGCCCGGAGGCGAGATGATAGGGCGTACCCTCAGGTTCTATGGCATGATCCCACAGCACCTTGCCCGTCTGAATATCCAGCGCCAGTATATGCAAATCGGATGTCGGCACCAACAACGTTGAGCCGCTGATCGCCATACTTTTCGGCTGACTGCTTTGCATGCGGCGCTCGGCAGACCTGCTGAATTGCCAGAGAATATCCCCCCGCAAAGCATCGATGGCGCGAACCGTGCCATTGCTGTTCACAAACATAACACCGTCGTGCACCAGCGGTGTTATGGCATTGGTGCCCGCAGGCAGAGCCAGCGCCCAGGCGACGCCAAGTTTGGCCACATTTTTCTTGTTAATCTGGCGCAGTGGACTAAAACCACTGCCTGAATAGGTTCTGCGCCAATGGAGCCAATCCCCATCGCCGGGATTTTCCAGCAATTCCTGGGTTACCGGAGACACAGACCGCAACAGCGCCGACTGGTGCTCCGCCGCAGCAATGGCTGTGGCGTCATTGTTGGTGGGAAGTTTTGACACCCAATCCACATCCATTTCGATGGTGGTGTCATCCCAAAAGGCCTCGTTGTCGACAACAGAGGTCTCGAAGGTATCCCCGAGTTCCGCCTTGCGAATAATGTCATTAACCACCGACACATACTGGGCTTTGGTTAAGCTGCCTTCTTTGCCGACGGGCATGGATGCCACCACATAATGGAGCAGTTTCTTGGTGCCCTGTTGCTGCCATTTATCGACAAAACCCTGATTGGCCAGAGAACCGCCAAAGCCACCTTCAAGGCTTTTACCGTGACAGGACGAGCAGTGCAGGGCATAATCCTCAGAGATATTATTGACAGTCGAACCCTTGCGATGAGGGTCCTGCTGGCCAAATGCGTAACCACCGAAACCTGCAAAAACCCAGAGCAATGACGCAATCAGTCTCTTAAAAGGTTTTTTGTCTTTCATCATCATAAAATTACTCATTATATTGGTGTTAACGCCGACAATTCCACCCTAGCACGGCTCGGCGAAATCCCTCGTTACAGTATAAAAATTATTGCCTCAGACCAGCCTGTTCAGGCATACCTTTTTATTATGGATGCCAGTCAAAACTCTTAGTTGGCAATCATTTCTCTGCGGGTACTATCTCCATGCGACTACACCAGTGCAACTTGTTTGCTATTGACATAAAACAGTCGCCATAAGCGGGAATAAAATCGGGCATTTCATTTTTCAGGTTTGCCCATCGAATGCACAACTGCTATATTATATCGAAATTATTTCGAGATATGCCAGCTTTCGCCGCATCTTTGTCCCGCTTCGGTTAGGGTAGTGCAGGCAACCAATAACCTGAAATAAGCAGCGCACTGAAAACAAACAACCACATAAAATAACGGCAGACTCCCAATGACACAGAAAAGATTGAAATTTGGTGCTTTTATGGCGCCATTCCACCCTACAAATGACAATCCCGTTCTCTGTCTTGAGCGCGATCTTGAACTCATCGAATGGCTGGACAAGCTCGGTTACGATGAGGTCTGGCTTGGCGAACACCATTCCGGCGGCTGGGAAATATCTGCCAGCCCTGAAATATTTATCGCTGCAGCGGCTCAGCGCACCCGCAGAATCCGATTCGGCACTGGGGTGTCCTCCGTGCCCTACCACAATATTTTTATGCTCGCCGACCGCTTGCGCCAACTGGAATATCTCACCCACGGTCGCTTGATGGCCGGATTCGGCCCTGGATCACTACCTGCCGATGCTTACATGCAAGGCATCAACACTGCGGAAACCCGGGATATTCTCGACGATTCCATGGAGTATTTGGTCAGACTCTTTCGCGGCGAAACCGTTACCTGCGACACCAAGTACTGCAAACTCCAGGATGCCATGCTGCAACTGGAACCCTACCACGAAAGCGGCAGCGAGCTTTTTGTCGCCAGCCAGGTTTCCCCCAGTGGCGCCCGCCTCGCGGGTAAATACGGACTTGGCATGCTCTCCATAGGCGCCACCTCCACTGGCGGCTTTAACTCCCTCGCATCCAACTGGGGTATTGCCGAAGAAGTGGCCAAAGATTACGGCAATACCGTAAACCGCGACCAATGGCGCCTTGTAGGCCCCATGCATATTGCCGAAACCCGTGAAAAAGCCATGGAAAATGTGCGCTGGGGCTATCACCGCTGGTTTGATTATTTCCGCAATGTGGCCGCTTTACCACTGGCGCCGGACGGTGTAGATCCTATTCAGCAAATGATCGACTCAGGCTTCGCTGTTATTGGCACACCTGAAGATGCCATTGAACAAATTCACCGGCTGCTGGAGCAATCCGGTGGTTTTGGCTCCTTCCTCCACCTCGCCGTCAACTGGGCTGACTGGACTGAAACCAAAAAATCGTACGAACTTTTCGCCCGTTACGTTATCCCCGAAGTCAACCGAATGAACGATAGTCGGCGCGCTTCAGAGAAATTTCTGCGCGACAATAACGAGAAATTCAAAGGTCAAATGCAATCGGCGGTAAAAGACAGCATCAATAAGTATGCGGCCAGCAAAGGTGACAAATTTATCCATCCCGACCTGCGCGATCATTCTTCAAAACCCTGATCAAACCGTTAAACCTCATCGTTAGCACTAGCTGTAAAACTGGAGACTGTATGAAAGACGATATTTTAATTGTAGGCATTGGCGGCACACTGAGAGCCGGCTCGTCCACAGAGCGCGCCGTCCAGGGTGTTCTCAAGCACGCCGAAGCCGCCGGCGCAAAAACCATTATGTATTCCGGACCCGATGTTAACTTCCCCATGTATGCGCCGGAAAATCCTCAACGCTCTCCTGAAGCACGCCAGTATATTGAAGATATTCGCAATGCGGATGCCGTCATTTTTGGCTCACCCGGTTACCACGGCGGCATTTCGGGACTGATAAAAAACGCCATCGATTACACCGAAGACATGTCAAAAGATGCCAATGTCTACCTCGCCGGCAAAGCCGTTGGCTGTGTTGCCACAGGTTTCGGCTGGCAGGGCGCCAACTCGGCATTACACGCCCTGAGACTTGTGGTGCACGCCCTGCGCGGTTGGGTAACCCCGCTTGGCATAGCCCTGAACACCAAAGAAAAACTCTTTGATGACAATGGCAATTGCCTTCGGGATGATGTCGATGGCCAGCTGAGAATCATGGCTGCAGAACTCATTGAGTTTGCATCCGCGCGCAAAAAAGCCTGATCGGACATAAATTGACTAATGGACGTCTTTATTGACTCGGCAATAATAGTTGCCGAGTCAATAAAGACAGGGATTTGTCAAAGACGATAAAACTGTTTTGCTGTATCGTGAAAAAGTAATTGTTTTTCCTCTGAAGAAGCGCCACTGGCGATACGTTTGAAGGCATTCCAAAGCACACCATAGGAAAACATCGCCTTGTCGACGGGAAAGTTGCTTTCAAACATACAGCGGTTGGCGCCGAAAAGCTCAACGCAAGTTTCCACATAGGGCTGCCAGGCATTGGCAAGTTCTACGGAGCCTGGCGGCGTTGGCCTCTCGTGATATTGGGGGCCACAAATAATCATCCCCATGCCACCGAGCTTGACACTCACATTAGGACAGCTGGCAAGCTCAGCCATATCCTTGCGCCAATTGGCAAAACTTTCCTTTTCCCTGCCCCGATAAACACCAACACCGATAATGCAACCGAAATGATCCAGCACTATGGGCAGCTCGGGTACAGCCCGTGCCGCAGCCGTCAGTTCTGGAATTTGCTGGTGATAGAGCATGGCGTCATAGGACAACTCATATTCAACCAGGCGGGCAAGACCTTTTCTGTAAGCAGGATCTGCCAATAATTCCGCCTTCGCTGGCCGCAGAACGATGCCATCGGGAAAATTGCTGTCCCTGGATACGGAGTGGCGAACGCCCTTAAAACGACCCCCAGCAGCATGAAAATGGGCTTCCAAAACCTCGTCAAGCCTATCGCCAAGCATAAGATCAGCGTAACCGACAATACCAGCGCACACATTTGCTGCAACTCCCTCTGGCGAAGCGTTGAGCAAAGCCATCACGCTCTCGGTCTCACCGACACATCGGAGATGTTCGCAACCTGAAGATCTGTAACCATAATGAGCCTGCACAAAAACCGTCCCCTGTATATTGTGCCCAGCCGCCAAATCCTTGAGAAGATCATCCATTAAATAGGGATTGCCGTCCTGAAGCCACAAATGGTGATGGGGATCTATGATGGGAAGATCAGGTTCAATAATTTCTTCCACACGGGAAGACAACCAGGTTTCATTGGCCGGGGGATAGCGATAGGTGCCGGTAATATCAAGAGCCATAATTATTCTTTCAAATGCCAAAAATTGATTGTAACAAATATCGAAACACTGGTTATCAAAAAGTCAAAAAAATATCGTCTTCGTTAACAGCTGCCGATTGACAGAGCGGAAATATTGCAAGTGAAAACAAGCCCGTTGTGGGTAGACCGAATACGAAACAACACATATAATTAGATCGCGATATAACAGGAGAAAAACATGCCACACACCAATAAAGATATCATTGAAAACTTTATCAGTGCCTACAACTCTGGCGAAGATGAAAAATTACTGAATCTCCGCACTGACGACATCATGGTTACCCACCACAATCGGGATGTGATTATTAACGGCAAAGAGGCTTTTCGGGAAATTTTAACCACATTTAAAACAATTATACCAACAAAGGCATTTACCAATCGCCGCGCTTTTTTTGTCGATGGCGATAACGTTATCGTGGAACACACCTGGGGAGGGAAAGTGTTGGAAGAAGTTCCTGGCTTTGCCAAAAAGGGAGAATCCTTGCAACTGGATTTATGTACAAGATACAGTTTAAAAAATGGCTTGATCAGTGAGTATCACGATTACGGATAAATAGGCTATAGGGCACCGTCTAAAAAAACGGGGGCTTGATCCCCGTTTTTTTATTTAATTTTTGGTAAAACTTCTTGAGCTAGCCTTTCCAGCGATTCAAACCAGGGTTCCGGATTGTCGATGTAGTCAAAGGATTGGGTAACAATTTGACCAAAGCCACCACTGACTTCACACATATGCTGTATTTTCTCAGCGACGGTTTCCGGCGATCCCACCAGCCAGACATGATCTGCCATAAAATCCATATCAATGTCATCCACATGAATATCGATCCCAGTGTCTTTAGCCACACGATCCAAAAGGCCAAATTTTTTGTACACAGGCAACAGGTAGCTGTAGGCTTTGCCAAGGCCGCCATTAATTGCACGCTTTTTGGCTTCTGCGTCGGTATCAGCAACAAATATATCGCAGGTAACACGATAACGGCTACGTTCGGCGACTCTTCCGGCTTTTTCCATGGCTGTTGACCAATCGACCCAATGTTTTGTCAATTGATCGAGACCGCCATAAAAAGAAATCGGGCTGTAATCTCTTTCACCCGCAAAAACGACCGATGGCGAATTAAATGAAAGTGCCGTCATGGCAATTTCCAAATTCTCTCTTCCACCAAAGGGACCGTTTTCCGCAATAGGCTCATCTATTGTCAACATATCCGCAGCGGTGGGAAAACCCGCTTTAAAATGCTCGCCTGTAAATTTAAAGGGTTCTCTTTTCCATACTTTCTCCATAATTTCGAGAGCTTCAAGCATGGGAGTCCTGAGTTGTGCTGTGTCTTCATAGCCGTGCAGCACCGCATCCGATTTCCAGCCACCGGGAGCAACGCCGAGAAAATAACGGCCTTGACACACCTGGGATAGCCAGCCAATACGAATCGCCAGTGTTGCAGGATCATGATAAGGCAGTAAGTGAGCCATTGGCGCAAAGCGAATATTTTTGGTTCTACCGATAGCGCCAGCAATAATAAGATCCGGAGCAGGAATATTTTCCCTACCTACGGTGTAATGCTCACCAATCATAAAATCCGCAAACCCTGCTTTATCACAGACTTCTGCGACCTTGATAGACCACTCAAAGACTTGGTGACCATTGCGTTTGGGATCAAGAAATGGCGTATGAAATATGCCGCATTTCATTATATTTCTCCAAATTAATATTAACTACGATTCGTTTCTTTCATTAAATTATATCGTGATATAACAAAAAAGTCATGCTTTAACCGGCTAAAGATCTAATTTTTTCCACGCAGAGCTTTTGCTAAGACTATCCCCAGGACTTAATTCATCAAAACCTTTGAGCACAATTCTCTCGTCCGTATCCTGACGCTGATTGGAAAACTCATTGTGATCGAGATCAATATTTTCCGGGAGAGGCGTATAAATTGCACTAGGAGAAAAAAAGCGGAAAGTATAGCTCCTGCGAATTTTTCCAGATTTTGTTGACGCGCCACCATGCAAACAACCTGGGTGTAAAGCGAGCACATCACCGCGCTTCATTGCCGTCGAAAAAATATTCCATTTATTTCTTTCTTTTTCGATATCTGGCAATCTTGGCAAATATTTTTCGTCGTAAAGCGGCGCGGTGACATCCTTGGGATCATAGAGTGACGCGTTGTATAACGTGCTTTTATGAGAACCTCGCACGACTTCAAGCACATTCTCAGCGTCGAGATCTTCTAGGGGAATCCAGAGAATAATTAAGCCCGAACCAGAGAAAGGAAGATAGGCTGTATCCTGATGCCAAGCAGTTCTGCGCGCACCACCCTGCTTATTCCACATTTGCTCGAGGTGGTAATAAACATCTTCTCCTCGAAAGAGGTCTTGCACGATATCAGCCAAACGAGTTTCTTTTATTATTTTTTGATAATAGGGACTATTTTCCAACGTGTTATCCGTTAAAAAATAAATTTCATCCTTACCGTCCCCATACATAACTTCAGCGATAGACTTGGCGCGATTAAAATGCTCTTCATAGGCTTCTTCCAGAAGGTTCATTTCATCGCTATTCAGCGCACTGGGAATACAAACGACACCCTCATCCTCAAACTGACCGGGGTATTGCAAGTACCTGTCCAAACCGTCATTGATAGCACTCATTCAATTTCTCTCATTTAATTTTGTGAATCAGCAACTTTTGTGGAGATTGGTTAAATTAGTTGAGCAATAACAAGCGCTTTGATCACTATTCTCTTGCATCTACTTCGTAAGCAATTAAGACATTGCCACCTGCTAAATTGGCAAAGGAATATCCAGAACTGACAAAAAGCATACTCTTATAGGCTACAGGCCCCGCACCGCCACTGAGACTGCCGCCCCGAGCGTCGACTCCGGATACTGTCGAATACGTCTTGGCAGTGAATTCTTGCCAGAGAACATTGCCATTTTTGCTGTCATAGGCGCGAATAAAGCCATCGGTGCCGCCAGCAAAAATCAATTCCGGTGTCGCCGTTATGGCTGCCGATATACCTGGATAGCAAAACTCTCGACCACCGCAAGTATCTTGCATGGGCGATTCCAATACTTCTCCGCCACTTTCAATATCCAAACCAAACAAACCCGGCCTGGGAGACCTATCATGATCATTGCCATCAGGCGTATCTGAAATGGGAACAAAAAGTCTGTCGCCTTCGCGAGCCATGCCAAAATGGACACCGCCGACAATACCGCCACGGCCAACCCGCGACTTCCAGATAAGTTCGCCATTGTCAGGATTCAGGGCATGAACAACCCCTGATTTTTGACCGCCGATAACAAGGCCTTCGCCATCACGGGCGTCGGGCACAAAAACGGTGGCCGCACCAAAATCGAGATCAGGGCCATCCTCTTCAGGGCAATTCAGTCTGTCTTTAACCAAGCAGGACACATTGAAGGCATCATTTGCTGTTCCCTGATAGACCCATTGCACTGCGCCTGTATCCAGCGAAATAGCAAATATTGCATCGCTGGTTTTTGTGGCCGGCGACATATAATTTTCACCGGTGCCGAAAAACAGCAGCTTTCTCTTTTTATCGATTGATGGGCTATTCCAGACTGGCGCACCAGATGGCCCCACCATCTCTGTCCCTATGCGGTTTTTGCCAATGACTCTAGGTTCTTCAGCAATAGTATGGGTTTTCCAAAGTTCCTCGCCACTGTCGGCATCCACAGCGGTTATCGATCCCCTGAATGTGCAGCAGGAAAATTTTGGATTAGCCGCCGAAATAACCTCCAACGAAGATACAGGCACAAACAGCTTGTTTTCAAACAAAACCGGGGTGCCAGTGATAGTGGCACTTGGATGGGGATCCACCCGCATCTTCCAAATTAATTCACCTGTCAACGCTTTTACTGCGTAAAGGTTACCCAGAAAATCACCAAAATAAAGCTGCGGCGAAGCTGTGGTATCCCCTTTTTCCCAGGGAGATATCAGGATGGTAGTTCGTACTTCCGCAGATGCCTGAAATTTCCAGCGCACACAGCCTGTTTCCCGATCGAGAAAATAGACAGCGCCATTATGGCTGCCAACAAAAAGGCCGCCTCCTGCAGGGGTAGGCTGCGACCTAACTCTACTACTGTTGGGAAAGCCAAATGCCCATTTAAACTTTAATTTGTCGACATTTTCACTGTTGATACCCGCTTGGCTCGAAGAAATGGTTCGCGAATTACTGTGATCAATTCCCCAACCTGTCCACCCCGGGAAATCATCAAAATCAAAGAATGATATTTCAGCACCACAGACAGTTTCAGGAATCTTGTCAGCGTCGACGCTTGTATTAGAGAGATATTCCGCAAGCTCGCTTTTTTGCGTGGCATCCAATCCTGCGCCCTGCTCTTTCATTGAGCCGGACGTCAGCGTTGCAATAATAGATTCCGGAGACAATAACTCCAGCATATTTTTGTGGGGCGCGTGGGAAACTCCCCGCAAATGACAGCTCGCGCACTGGGTTTGAAACAGCTCCGCCCCCGGGTGGGAGGCGGAACGGTTTCCCTCAACCGTAGAAAAACGGCCTTCAGGAGCGGCCTGGGCATCAGGCTGATTGGCGCTCTCATTCTCTTCAGCCATGAGTGGAAAAATGGCAAAAAAAACACAGAGTAAAAGCCAATACTTCATGACAACAACCTCGTTATGCTCAAACGCTACTACTCGTTATTACAGCATAGAATCCACCGTTTCTAGAATCGATAAGAAACTGCGGCGCCGTAGGTTCTTGGCATTGACGCTAGACGGTAAAGGTTGTCCAATGACTGGGTGGAATTATTCCAATAGTATTTATCAGTGATGTTTCTACCCCAAATCCAGGCCTTCCAGCTGCCATCCGCGGCTTCGACACCAAAACGGGCATCCACGGTGGCGTAGGAATCCACTTTGAACGTGTCTGGATCAACCATCTGACCCGGCCTCAGGGTTGGCGATGCCACCGTGCTGCCGACAAGCGCTGGGTCATTAAATAAGCCTGTGGTTTCATCCTGATAAAGAACATCGGCGCCAATAAAACCGTTCAGGGTTTGTGAAATACCAAACTCATAGTTGGCCGTTGCCGTTATGTGGAGCTCCGGCGTATGGGGAAAGCTCTGCCCTTTGTAATTGAACTCGTTACCCACAGGATCGTAGGCAAAAAAATCGCTGGTAACTTCTGTCTCAACATAAGAAGCCGCAACACCGAGCAACAAACCTTCCACAGGTGTTATTTTCGCATCCACTTCAACACCGTAAACCTCGGATTCAGGAATATTCAGCAGGGTCTCAAGAATACCGAATATGCCAAAGGGATCCAGTATGCGGCCGCGAAGCTGTTTGTCGCTATAGTCATAATAAAAGGCAGCGGCATTAAGTTGAGCGCGACTCTCCATCAAATCGGACTTGAAACCAAGTTCATAGGCGAGAACCGACTCCTGAACCACTGGCTGTATCTGGAATGCAGATGCGGTGTTGACCGCAGGAATACTGCCGGATTTATAGCCTTTGCTGATATTGGCATAGGTAAGAAAATCAGGAGTTACCTGCCAATCGAGACCCACGCGCCAGCTGACATTATCTTCATCCAGGGATCTATTAACCAGACCGGGAATACCGTTATCTGATGTGGTGCAACCACCGGGTTGAATCGTGTGGGGAGCCAGATCTGGGAAAATCAAATCCAGAATGGTGTTAAAGGCAAAGGCTGAGGAACCATCGCCAAGATCACCGGTACAGCCTTCGTAATCTCTTTCATCTTTGGTATATCGTGTGCCAAGATTTAGGGTTAGATTGTCGGAAAACGACCAGGCAAGGTTTGCAAAGGCCGCATAATTTTTAACGTCCTGATCAGCGGTTGAATAGGATTGAAAAATACCCAGAAAGCCTTGGTTAACCGAGTTTTTCTGGTAGTAATACTCAGTTTTATCAGCGGATTCGTCCTCCGTATAATTTGCCCCGACGATCCATTCCAAGCTATCGGAAGTTCCGGTAAGACGCAGTTCCTGGGAGAAAGAATCAATTTCACCGATATTTCTCAGGGAAAAATTCTGCAAGTCGGAACCGTCCGTATCCTGAACAAAATTTTGTTCGTAGCTTGCATAGGATGTTATCGAGGTTAGGGTAATATCCTCGGCGAGGTTATAGTCAACTCGAACGGAAGACTGCATTAACTCATCATCGCGCACAAAAGGAAGGGGGGGATTGGCGTCCCAGTCAGCAGCCCGCGCATCATCGGGGGAACGTGGATACGCGTCATACTCAGGATAGGTAAAGCCATCCAACGAGGGTTTAACCTCTAAAAGTTGCGCCGCCTGGGTGTCTGACTTGTCAGTCCAGCCATGGAGGTTCAAGGTCACCAGCAGATCCTCAGTGGGTTCCCACTCGGCGATAAAACGACCGGCAAAAATATCCTGTTCACCCAGTTCATCATCCCTGGTATAGCTTTTCTGCCACTCATCGGAGTCAATTTTCATACCACTCAGGCGAACGCGAAAAGTATCGCTGAGAGCGCCGCTAACATAACCACGAACATCAGAGGTATTGAAGCGCCCATAACTCACATCGACACCGGCAGAAAATTCTTCTGTTGGTTTTGCGGCAATAAAGTTAATGGCGCCGCCGGTAGAATTTTGACCGAAGAGAATGCCCTGGGGGCCTTTGAGAACCTCCACCCTTTCGAGATCAAACGTGGTGTGCCTGGACATGACCGGGTAAGGCATTGCCACCTCATCCATATAGGTAGACACCGTGGGCGCAGACGCCAGCGAGTTGTCGTCGAAGCCAATTCCCCGCAACGTATAGATAGGTGTGCCTCTGGGCGCCTGGGTGTACACAAAACCCGGTACCACTTTACCGAGATCACTGGTAGCGATTACAGACTTTTCCAGCAAAGAATCACCGGATAACGCAGTAATGGACATACCCACTTCCTGGGCACTTTCCTGGCGTTTTTGAGCAGTTACAACAACTTCTTCCAGGCTAAACGCTGCCGCTGGCGCGGCAACGAAAATACCTGTAGAAGACACTGCAGCTGCCAGACAAAGACGCTGAAATTTTCTGGCCGAAGCATTAGGATTTAGGAGTGATGACACTGTATTTTCCATTATTTTTCCCCTGTGTGTAGGATTTGATTTTTTCAAAAAGCACAGCACCCATTCAGAGGCATACTCGAACAGGCACAATACTTGGTTAATGGAGATTGAGTTTACCGGATTGGATCATTGATAAAAAAACCTCAGTTTTTTATTTTTTAGAGTTCGCTTTAATAATACCAAGCAATATCAATATACCACGATATACCTATTTGGCAATACCTACAGGGTTGGAAAAATAAAAAATCGTCGCAAGGATCCTGTTCTTAGATATGGCTTTTGACTTTATACTGGTTAAAATAAGCGCCACTTTTATATAGTAACCCAGCAAAAACCACGGAATTGATGCAGCCCATTAACGACAGGACGAACGTAACACCATGAAATTACGAGAAAAACAAACACTTGAGCGCCAAAATCGAATCATCGATACGGCAGAGCGCTTGATCAGGGAAACAGGAAACACCAACTTTTCGGTACGGCGATTGGCGGCGGAATCAGAAGTTAGCCCAGCAACGCCGTTTAATCTTTTTGGCTCTAAAGAAGCAATTCTTTATTCTCTTTTATTAAAAAATCTCGATCGTTTTTTTGAAGAAGGCTTCAGTTTCAAAAAAAAGAATCCTCTTTTCCATGTTATTGAAGCTTCAGAAACTGCTGCAGACATTTTTATTAAAGATGCCGTATTTCTTCGCCCTCTTTATCAAGTACTGCTGGGTGTCACCCACGCAGAACATCGCCCCGCATTTATGAAGCGAACGTTTTCCTACTGGAAAATGGCTGCCGAATCCATACCGGGAAACAGTTGCCTTAAAGAGGATAATATCAATATAGTGGCTTACGCCCTCATGGCTCATTTCACCGGCCTAATGGAGATGTGGATCAACTTCGATATGTCTGACGAGGAGTTCAAAGCCCACGTGGTCTGTGGAACAGTGATCACTGTTTTGAGCTTTATCAAACCTGAAGACCAGAATGCCTTGCTGGCGCTCTATGAAAAAAGTAAAAAGAAAATTTCTGCGGAGCCCTGAGGCACTGTCTAAAGCCGTTAAAACCCACTACTCCGTGACAATCCCAGAAAAAACCTTGATATCGTCATTAAAAACGTCGAGGATATTTTTCAGCCACTTCACTGTTTTAAAGCGGGAGAGTTCATGGCTAAATATCCAGGCGGCACTGTCATTTTCCCAGTTTAGTTCCACATTAGCTGTCTGACTTTCAAAAAGGAAAGCGTGGATTTCCCATTGATTGCCCCAGGCATCATATTCGTTGATGGTCTTTGATTTTTTAAATTCCAGCTTATCCTGGTGAATATTGGCTTCTTGCCAAATCTCTTCAATCACCTGATCCTGCGGTTCCCTGCCCTGATCAATAAACCCGGTTATACAGTGCCACATACCATTGTCGCAGGTCACTTTCGCGCTGCGCTTGAACAGCGCCAGCTTACCCTGATTGGTTATCAGCGCTGCCACAACTCTGTTGGCATGAGACATTTCATTGTTTATAGCGATGGCGTTCATATTATGTTCAGTAACGAATTATTTTTTGATTATATCAAGGTATAACAAAATGACAATGCTTTTGCTCTATACCGAACCCTGCCCTGAAATCCCGTGGCGTTTTTTGCCTTTCTCACTCAACTGGGATAATTTCCCAGGCCAAAAAGGATAGTCAAACCCGGCGCGAAAATGGCTGATTCTCCACTCTGAATCCATTTTGGCCAGGGATAAATGATAAAAACCCGTTGTCTCCAGCTGAACTCTATTGCTGTCTGCAGACATAAGCAGAAGATAGCTGAGGGTTTGCGCGCTGTCTTTAGCCTGTTTTTCTACAACCGTATTTAACACCATATGACGCCGCTGGTCATGCTGGTAAGGCCAAAATTCCGTTAACCAGTCGATAATAGTGTCGCGCCCCACAAAAGGACCAATCTGGACATCGCCAGTGACCGTCCCCTCCCAGATGGCGTTCGGGGTAAAGCAGTCTTCCAGATGCTGGCTTTGTCTTTCGTCATAAGCCCAGCAGTATCTGGCGACCCTTTCCGTGATTAAAAACCTGTCGGCAATCGCGAGGTTGTCACCACTGTCAATAGGTGCGCCCGACCCCAGTGACAGGAAACCGGATTTATGCCCCCAGCCAGGTGAAAAATTGCTCTGATCCTGATTATCTTTATTTGACTTGTCCATAACTAAAACCTGTTTATAAAACGGCTTCACCGCACGAGCGCTGCCTATACCGCTGTTACCCCGCCATCAATAACATGCTCGGCACCGGTAATGTAAGCGGATTCATCGGAAGCGAGAAAAACAACAAGATTGGAAATATCAGCGGGTTCAGCCAGCCGGTTTAAGGGTACCAGCTTAGAGGCTTCCCTGCCGTCGTCGCTTAAGGCTGCGGCCATCATCGGCGTTTTGACAAAGCCGGGATGCACGGAGTTTACCCTGATATTATGGCGGCCATATTCCACTGCAGCCTGCTTGGTAAGACCCCTGACAGCAAATTTACTGGCGTTATAGGCGATATTGGGCGAACCGTAGATGGCGACAATACCGGCGATTGAGGAAATATTAATAATGGCGCCACCGCCCGCCTTGATCATTGCCGGAATCACCGCCTGCATGCCGAGGAAGACGCCCGTCTGATTGATGGCACAAACATTTTCAAAATCTTTTTTCTTGAAATCGGTGAGTGCTGCACCTGGCCCCAAGACACCGGCATTATTCACCAGAGCATTGACCAGACCAAAATGCGCCTCCGCCCGGCTGACGACGAATTGCCAATCCTCTTCACTGGCAACATCCTGAGACAGGAAGATAGCACTGTCGCCAAGCTCCGCCGCCAGCGCCTCGCCCCTTTCTTTATTGATGTCAGTGATAACCACCTTGGCGCCCTGGGCAACAAACATGCGAGCGTGGGATTCGCCCATGCCCTGAGCGCCACCGGTAATAATGGCGACCTTTCCCGACAATCTATTCATCCGCTCTACCCTGGCTATTTATTATTGATTGAAAAAATAGTGCATCACTTACAAAGCGGCTTCAAAAATTGCGGCAATGCCCTGACCGCCACCTATGCACATGGTTTCCAGAGCATATTTGCCCTGCCTGCGCTGCAATTCGTGCATCATTGAGGTGAGAATTCTGACACCGGTTGCCCCTATGGGATGGCCGAGGGAAATGCCGGAACCGTTGACATTGAGGCGTTCACGGTCATCCCAGTTCCACCCTTTTAAAACAGCCAGTACCTGAGACGCAAAGGCTTCGTTGAGTTCCACCAAATCCATTTGATCCCAGCCCATGCCGGTGCGCTCAAAGAGGCGCTTTACGGCGGGGACAGGCCCTATGCCCATGCGCGACGGATCACAACCCGCAGCAGCCCAACTGACAAAATAGCCCATGGGTTCCAGAGACAATTCTTCGAGTTTGTCTTCAGCGACAATCAAACAGGCCGCTGCCGCGTCGTTTTGCTGGCTGGCATTGCCCGGTGTCACCACCCCGCCCTCTATGGGGCGGAGTTTGGCAAGATTTTCCATTGTGGCGTCGTCCCTGTAACCTTCGTCTTTGGCAAAAATCAGGGGATCGCCTTTTCTTTGCGGAATGGTTACCGGAACAATTTCATCGGCAAATTTTCCCGCCGCCCAGGCAGCGGTGGCGCGCTGGTGGCTCATCACCGCATATTCGTCGCACTGCTCTCTGCTGATGCCATAGTCTTTGGCGAGGTTTTCCGCCGTCTCGATCATTCCGGAAATATGGCCACAACGGGACACCGGTTGCGACATCATGCGGCCGCGAACGAGGCGATCGTGAAGGGTAACAGAACCAAGGCGGGAGCCGTTGCGCATATCGGTGGTATAAAACTCCACATTGCTCATGCTGTCGACGCCACCGGCAACAACCACATCGGCGACGCCGGTTTGAATCATCATGGCGGCATCAATAACGGCCTGCAAACCGCTGCCGCAGCGACGATCGAGCTGATAACCGGGCACCGACAACGGCAAATCCGCAGCCAGCGCCGCCCAGCGGGCAACGCAGGGAGCCTCACCGCTGGGATAACCCTGGGCAAATACGACGTCATCGATTCTTTCGGGATCAATCTTTGTGCGCGCTACTAATTCCCTAAGAACAATGGCGGCGAGATCCCCCGCCTGAAATGAGCTCAGCGTGCCGAGAAATTTTCCCACCGCAGTGCGTACAGGTGAAACAATGGCGGCTCTACGCATAATCAATCCTCACTATTTTTGACTTGACGGCTTTTTTGTCTGTTTTTTAAAACGTCTAAATATCTTTGAAGCCCTTGCCTTCCGCCACAAGTTTTTCCAGTAAGGGTGAGGGTTTAAAATCGTCTCCCAACTCCCCATGGAGTTTTTTCAGGTCGTTGAGAATTTTTTCCAGCCCTTCGTGCTCTGCCCAGAACATGGGACCGCCGGTATATTTTGGCCAGCCATAACCGGTAATCCAGATAATATCGATATCCGACGCGCGGGAAGCTTTGCCTTCCATCAGAATATTGGCGCCCTCGTTGACCATCACATAAAGGCAGCGCTGAAGAATTTCTTCATCACTTACCTGACGACGTTGGATGCCGTGCTTTTGACAAAAATCGAGAATAACCTTCTCTACCAATGGCGAAGGCGTGGATTTTCTGTTGTCGTCATAGTCGTAAAATCCCGCCTTGGCTTTTTGGCCAAAACGACCCATTTCGTTGAGAATTTCCCGCACGCTAGAAGAATTGCTTTTGGTTTTATCCCAACCGATATCAAGACCGGCAAGGTCGCGCATGGCGAAGGGTCCCATGGCAAAACCGAAGTCGTAGAGAACCCTGTCAACATCCCAGGGCATGGCACCTTCGAGAATCAATTTCTCCGCTTCCCGCTGGCGCTGCGCCAGTATGCGGTTGCCGACAAAGCCGAAACACACACCGACAACCACACCAATCTTGCCGATGGTTTTAGCGACATTCAGTGCAGTCGCCACTGCTGTTTTTGAGGTTTTTTCGCCGCGTACAATTTCCAGCAACTTCATGATATTGGCGGGTGAGAAAAAGTGCAGACCGATAACCGCTTCCGGCCTGGTGGTGGCAGCGGCAATTTCGTCAAGATCCAGATAAGAGGTATTACTGGCGAGAATGGCGCCGGCTTTGGCTACTTTGTCGAGTTTGGCAAAGACCTCTTTTTTAATATCCATCTGTTCAAAGACAGCTTCAATAATCAGGTCGCAATCAGCGAGATCCGCCATATCCAGGCTGGGATTGAGCAAACCCATACAACGGTCACAGGCTTCCTGACTGATACGTCCGGCCTTCACTGATCCCTGATAATTTTTCTCAATATTCCCCAGCCCCCTATCCAGAGCTTCCTGTTTGGTTTCAATCAACACGACCGGCAAACCGGCACTGAGAAAATTCATGGCAATGCCACCACCCATGGTGCCAGCACCGATAACGCCGACTTTTTTGATCTCGGCCACAGGCGTGTCTTTATCGATATCGTCCACTTTTGCCGCCTGACGTTCGGCAAAGAAAACATGGCGCTGGGCTGCGGACTGAAAGCCTTCCCTCAGCGCCAGAAACATTTCCCGTTCCCGTTTGATACTTTCATCAAAGGGCAGATTGACCGCAGCGTCCACGGCTTTGATAGCGGCTTCAGGGGCGTCAAAGCCGCGAAATTTTTTGGCATTGGCTTTGCGGAAATCGGTAAAAATTTGCGGGTTAGCGCGAGCAGCAATAATTTTTTCATCCAGATCGCGAACGCGCTTGAGCGGTTTGCCTGCGTCGACAACAGCCTTGGCATAAGCGAGAGCCTCTTCAAGCAATTTGCCCTCCCCCACCAGGGCATCAATCAATCCCGCTTTATTGGCCGCAGTGGCAGATATGGGTTTACCTGAGGTAATCATCTCCAGGGCTTTTTCGACACCCACAATCCGCGGCAGGCGCTGGGTGCCACCGGCGCCGGGAATCAAACCGAGATTAACTTCGGGCAGGCCACATTTTGCCGAGGGCACGGCCACGCGGTAATGGGCAACGAGGGCAACTTCGAGACCGCCCCCCAGGGCACTGCCATGAATGGCGGCAATCACAGGTTTGGGGGAATTTTCGATGATGTCAAGAACATCGGGCAATGTGGGTTCAGCCTGGGGTTTGCCAAACTCTTTGATATCCGCCCCGGAAAAAAAGGTTCTGCCTTCGCAAATCAGCACAATGGCTTTGGCGGCGTTATCGTCAAAAGCTTTGCCAAAGGCAGCGCAAATACCCGCGCGAACTTCAGCGGAAATGGCATTTACCGGCGGGGAATTAAGGCTGACAACCGCAATATGGTCATTAAGTTGATAGGTGGTTACATCATTAATTTTCATGTCAGTCTCTTTTAAATTTGCAGTTAGTCTTTATTCACAGCGAGGCTGAAAAATAGTGGGGATCTGTTGCCAAACGAAAGAAATTAACTGCAGATCAGTAAATTTCGAAAAGCCCCGCTGCGCCCATGCCACCGCCGATACACATGGTGACAACAGCGTATCTGGCGCCGCGGCGCTTGCCTTCCAGCAGTACATGCCCAGCCATGCGCGCGCCGGACATGCCGTAGGGGTGACCAATGGCAATGGCGCCGCCGTTGACGTTGAGTCTTTCCTGGGGAATACCCAGTTTGTCGCGGCAATAGACAGCCTGACTGGCAAAGGCTTCGTTGAGCTCCCACAAATCGATATCGTCCATGCGCAGGCCATACTGTTTGAGCAGTTTAGGCACTGCAAAAACAGGGCCTATACCCATTTCGTCGGGTTCGGAACCGGCGACAGCGATGCCTTTAATCGCTCCCAAGGGCGACAAATTGCGCTTTTCCGCTTCCCTGGCGTCCATCAACACCATGGCCGATGCACCGTCAGACAGTTGGGAGGCATTGCCTGCGGTAACGTATTTGCCCTTGGAAATTTTCAGGCCGTTGTCAAATACAGGTTCGAGCCCCTGAAGACTTTGCAGTGTAGTGTTGGGGCGATTGCACTCATCCCGCTCCAGCCTGACTTCTTCCGAATAGCTTTCGCCGGTCTCTTTGTTTTTTTTCATCATCACCGTGGTGAGGGGAACAATTTCAGCGGCGAAAATTCCGTTTGCCTGGGCATTTGCCGTGCGCTGCTGGGATTCGAGGGCGAATAAATCTTGTGCCTGGCGGCTGACCCCGTAGCGCTCGGCAACAATTTCGGCGGTTTCAAGCATCGATATGTAGACATCGGGAAAACGCTCCGCCAATTGGGGATCGCGAATTCTCGACGCGTTGACGTAGTCGTGGCGCGCCAGGGAAATGGACTCGACACCGCCGCCGATGGTGGCGACCATGCCATCGACAATAATCTGTTTGGCGGCGATGGAAATGGCCATCAATCCCGACGAACAGGCGCGATCCACCGCCATGCCAGAAACCGAAACCGGCAAACCGGCTTTTAGCGCCGACTGACGGGCAATATTGTTGCTGGTGGTGCCCACCTGCATGGCAGCACCAAACACCACATCCTCAATAAGCCCGCCTTCAACAGCCGCTCTTTCCAAAGCGGCGTTGATGACATGACTGCCCAGCGCCTGAGCCTGGGTGTCGTTAAAGGCTCCCCTATAGGCTTTGCCTATGGGAGTGCGCGCTGTCGACAGAATAACCGCTTCTCTGGCCATGAAATCAGCGCTTCAGGGTCATGTTCATGGCGGAGGATTTCACTTCAATGATGTTGTGATTCGCCATTTTCAGCAGCTTGGTGGCCTGTTCCAGCTCCGGGGTCGACATAAACGAAAAGGTTCTTTTCACAGGGCCTGCGGCGCGCATTTTGTCGATATCCGGCTGGGGCAAAAAGGCGCGATAGATGAGTTCATCGGGATCTGTGGTGCCGTATTTTTTCTCCAGATCTTCGAGACTGGGCTCTTCCGGCGGGTTGTCGAGAACATCCTTGGCGCGGGCGGAAGACATGATTTTGTCGAGAATATCCGCTTCGATAGGCGCCACCGTTTTGCCGTAGTAACCGGCAGCGTACTGCACCACCTCATCGGGAATGGTGCCATAGCGTTTGCCGGTAACCACATTGAGCACTGCCTGAATACCCACCAACTGGCTGAAAGGGGTCGCCATACCGGGATAACCGAGTTCACGGCGCACGGTGGCAACTTCATCGAGGACGTCGTCGAGGCGATCCATCATATTATGCTGGGCGAGTTGCGCTTTGAAGGTGCCCATCATGCCGCCAGGAATCTGATGCTCAATGGAGAACACATCGTATTCTGCGTACTGGTTGACCAGAAAGCCCTTGGCTTTGCCCACCGCTTCAAAATGGTCGGCAACAGGCTTGAACAGGGATTTGTCGAGGCTGTGGCTATGGCCTTTGAGTTCGATATTTTTGGTCATAATTTCAGTGGATGGCACCGAGGGACCATTGGCCATGGGACGGCTTGCGGTGTGCAATACAGAAACACCCAATTCAACCGCATCCAGATAGGCCTTGGCGGAAATACCGAGAAGGTTATTGGAGTGGAACTCGATTTTTTTACCGCGGGCATTGGCGACAATGGCCGGCACCAGTTTCTCCAGCAGCGGCTTGTCGAGCACACCGGCAGTATCGTAAAGGAGAATGGAATCCACATAGGGTGAAGCGCTGAGCTCGTCCACCTGTTTGGCGAAATATTCCGGGGTATGCACTGGCGACAGGGCAAACATGACCGCCGCCGCGACATGGGCACCGTTAGCTTCTTTCGCCACTTTGGCCAAACGCAAAGTTTTGTCGTTGTTAAAGAGAACATCGTAAATCCAGAACGATCTGATGCCGTGGGCGCAGAGACGCTGCACCCACAGATCCATCAGGGCATGGGGCGTGATGCCAAAGGTGACATTGGCATTGGCGCGCAAACCTGCCCGCAGGGGCGTATTGGGCATGGATTCCACCAGCAAATCCAGGCCTTCCCAATAATTTTCCTGACAGTAGCGGGTGAGCACATCGAGCATGCCGCCGCCAGTCAAATCAATGGTGGAAAAACCGGTTTTGTCGATCAACGGTGACACGGGCAGCGCCATACCTGCCTGCATGCGCAGACCCCAAAGGCTTTGCTGGCCGTCCCTCATGGTTTCATCGAGGAAATCAATATGTGCCATATAACTTACTCCAGAGTGGTTTCAAACGCGGGCAGACCTTTGTCTTCGAGCCAGCGCGTTGTAATGTGGTTATCCCGAAAATCCTGGGTATTGATGATGTAAGCCGACAACGGCAATGTTGTTTTGAGGCCGTCGAGGCGGAATTCGGCAATGGCTTTGAGCATACGCTCAATGGCCTGATCCCGATCCTTACCCCAGACAATCAGCTTGCCGATCATGGAATCGTAAAAGGGCGGCACCAGATAATTTTCGCGGGCGTGGGTATCGAGACGCACCCCCTCTCCCGTTGGCGGTTGCCAGCCTTTGATGCGCCCCGGAGAGGGCAGAAACTGGTTGTAGGGGTCTTCGGCATTGATGCGGCACTCAATGGCGTGGCCGGAGAGCTTGATCTGATCCTGAGTAATACCCAGACCCTCACCGGCGGCGACACGCAACTGAAAGGCAATCAGGTCTTCGCCGCTGATTTCCTCACTGACGGGATGCTCCACCTGAATGCGGGAGTTGACTTCAATAAAGTAAAAATCCACCCGGTCGACATCGTAGAGAAATTCGACAGTACCTGCATTGCGGTACTTGGCGTGGGAGGTCAACTGAATGGCCGCCGCGTGCAGTCTTTTTCTGACGTCGTCGGGAACCGCTGTGGCCGGCGCCTCTTCAATCAATTTTTGATAGCGGCGCTGCACCGTGCAGTCGCGCTCACCGAAGTGAACTACATTGCCCTCACCGTCGCCGACAATCTGAACCTCCACATGGCGGGCGCGTTCGACAAAGCGTTCGATGTAAAGACGGTTATCGCCAAAGGCAGTTTCCGCTTCCCGTGAAGCTTTTTCAAAAGAAGCTTTGAGTTCAGCGGCGCTATTGGCCTTGAACATGCCGCGACCACCGCCCCCCGCAGAGGCTTTCATCACCACGGGATAACCCAGTTTGTCCGCCGCCACCTTGGCGTCTTCCACATTAGCAATATGGTCGGTACCGGGAACAGTCTTGACACCGGATTCAATGGCCAGGGCGCGGGCGGCGAGCTTGTCCCCCAGGGTTTCAATACTCTCGGCTCTGGGACCGACAAAAATCAGACCCTCTTTTTCGCAGAGACGGCAGAGCTCGGGTTTTTCGGAGAGAAAGCCATAGCCCGGATGGAGGGCGTCACAACCCGTAGCCTTGGCGGCGTGAACCACCAGATTGACGTCAAGATAGCTTTTTGCAGAGGCCGCAGGACCAATCACCACAGCGCGATCCGCCATCTCGGCGGCCAGGGTTCCTATATCCCCCTGGGACACGCCTATCACGGTTTCAATACCCAGTTTTTTTGCCGTGCGAATAATGCGCACCGCAATCTCGCCACGGTTAGCGACAAAAAGGCGTTTGATAGCCACGGGCTACACCCTCTCGATGTAAAACAGTGGCTGTCCGGCTTCAACCATATCGCCATCGGCAACACAGATCTGGCGAATAACGCCATTGGCGCCAGCTTTGAGGGAGGTGAACAGTTTCATCACCTCGATCAGACAGATTTCGGTGTCGATGGTGACGCTTTGGCCAATTTCCACATAGGGGGCAGCACCGGGCTTGGGCGAGCGGTAAAAAGTACCGAGATTGGGCGCAGTAATGGCTTCCCAGTTGGCGGAAACCTGCTCGGGAGCAGCGGGTTTTTCCGCTGCGGCGGGCGCAGGTGTGGATGTCTGGGGAGCAGGCACTGCAGAGGAATCCACAGGCTGCATCACGCTGGACGCGGCTGCTGTAGTCACCATAGCGTTATTGGTCAATCTGGCATTGGGATCTGTGGACAGAAACAATTGCATACCGGCAACTTCAATATGCATTTCTTTCCACTTGGACTCGTAAAAGAGTTCAACGATTTTTGCGATTTCATCAGCTTTAATGGCCATGTGTACATCCCCTCTGGAATATCAGTAGCGAACAGGCTCCCGGGAGCCTGCCGGTGTTTAATGGGTGGTTTCAGTGCTTTGTTTAATCAGGGTATCTCTCACGGAGCGGCGGAGAATTTTATTGGCGCCGCTTTTCGGCAGTTCCGGCCAGATTTCAATGGCTTTGGGACGTTTGTAACCGGCGAGTTTTTCCCTGGCAAAGGCCAGCAGCTCATCGGCATTGAGGTTATCCTTGCCGGCGACAACGGCGACAACCCGATCCCCCCAATGTTCGTCGGGAAGGCCGACCACAGCGGCTTCGACAACGCCGGGAAATTCGAGGAGAACATCCTCCACTTCGCGGGGATAAACATTGTAGCCACCGGAAACCAGCATGTCGTTTTTGCGGTCGACAATGTAGAAAAAGCCGTCCTCGTCCATCATGCCAATATCGCCGGTGTGCAACCAGCCGCTGCGAAAGGCTTCGGCGGTTTTATCCGGTTTTTGCCAGTAATAGGCCATCAATTGGGGGCCGCGAACCACAATTTCGCCGGTCTCGCCGGGGGGCAAGGGATTGTCGTTTTCATCGAAAATGGCGACATCGGCAACGGTAAAAGGACGGCCACAGGAACCAATGCGGTCGTGGTCTTCCGGTTGCAGGCAGGTAATCACCATGGGGCTTTCCGCCTGACCATAGCACTGGACAAAAATACGGCCAAAGCGGTCTTCGGCGCGTTTCATCAGGGCGGGGGCGATGGAAGATGCGCCATAGGCAATGCGCTTGAAATAAACCTTGGCGGTATTGACGTTTTCCTGTTCCAGAATCATGGCGATCATGGTGGGCACCAGGAAGGTGTACTTGGCCTGGGTTTGTTCCGCCAGGGTGAGAAATTCGGCGGGATCAAACTTGGTCATCACCATGGAGTGAACGCCGCGCACCAGTGCCGGCAAAAAGAAGGCGCCGGACGCATGGGCGATGGGAGCGCCGTGCAGGAAAGTGTCGCCGGTTTGCAAACCGGGGAGCAGGTCGGTCAAAAATGACGTAACCTCAACCAGTTCGCCCCTCGTGGTCAGGGTGACGCCCTTGGGTTTGCCGGTGGTGCCACCGGTATAGGCAAGGCGCAGGGGCGCATCCAGCTCGCGGTCAATGGCACAGGGCTTTTGCTCGCCGTTGGCAATCATATCGAGCAGTTGCTTCCAGTTGACAAGAATCTCCCCTTCAACACCTTCAACATCGGCGTGAATCACGCAGCGGGCGCCACTGTCTTCAATTTTATAGAGATGGCTGTCGAGGGTTTCGCGGATATTCAGCTGAACCCGCACCAACCCTGCCTTGGCAACTGCATAGTAGGCAATCAGAGTATCGGTGGAATTGGGCAAAACGATGGCGACTCGTTCGCCCGCATTGAGACCCAGAGCAACCAGCGCATTGGCCAGTCTGTCGGTGGCGAGATCAAAATCGCGAAAGCTGAGGGTTCTGTCCCCTTCTGTAAGGCAGGGGGCATCGCCATACTGAAGTGCAGCTCGACGAATCAAAGAGCTGATTTGCATTATTTTCTCCTGATAAAAATACGTTGACCCTAGGGCCTGTTAACACTAATTATTTATTGACTAAAACAACCCGTCCGACGCACTGCTTGCTTTCCATCATGCGATGGGCTTCGCACACGGAATCCCGTGGCAGCTGGGCAGCAATTTCGGGGACAATTTTTCCCTCTGAAACTAGTTCGATGACGGTTTTAAGATCAGTCAGAGTGGCATGACCACTGCCAATAAATTCGATTTCCTTGAGTATCGCCAGCGCCGGATTCAACGCCACCGCCCCCGGTTCAACATTGCCCACCAGCACCATGCGGCCACCGGCTTTCAGACAGCGAACACTGGACTTAAAGGTGGGCTGACCGGCAATTTCGATCACCGCATCCACACCAATGCCAGTGAGCGCCTTCACCTGCTCATGGAAATTGAGATCTTCGGCAACAATGACTTCGTCGGCGCCGGCTTTATACAAACGCTCGGCCTTCGCTGCAGACGAGGACACGGCAAAAACCTTCAAGCCCATCAGTCGCGCCAGCATCACCGTATGAATACCGACACCGCCACTGGCGCCGGTGATCAACACCGAATTGCCCAGTTTCAATTGCGCGCGGCCAAGGGCGTGGTAGCCGGTGCCCAGAGCGCAGCTGAGCACTGCTGCCACTTCCAGGGGAATAGTATCGGGCACCAAAACCGCGTTGGCCTCGGAGGCAATCACATAATCGCCGTAGCCGCCGGAAATATCTTCACCGTAAAAACCAGCGCCAGAACCACAGACATTTTCTTTCCCCGCCCGGCACAGATAGCAGGTGCCGCAGGGCAGGCGCTGAATCACCGTCACTCGATCACCTTTTTTAAATTGGGTGACCAAAGAACCCGTTTCTTCGACGATACCGGCAATTTCGTGCCCCATCACCGACGGGGTTTTGGTGTGGGGAAAATGACCGGCTCTGTTGAGCAGATCGTGGCCACAGACACCGCTGGCGGCGACCTTGATCAGCATCTGATCAGCCTGCGCTTCGGGTCTTGGCACCTCCCCCAAAGCAAACACCTCCGGGCTGCCGAATTTTGTCAAAATTGCCGCTTTCATCTCAATTAAAGGCTCAATTCTGCGAGGGTTTCCGCCATAACGCGCTCGCGGTGGTAAGCGACATCGCCAGCACTGTATTCGAGCACCTTGGTGCGGCGCAGATAGTGATGCAACCCCAGCTCCCAGGTAAAACCCATGCCACCGTGAATCTGAATGCCGTCATTATTGGCGAGCCTGGCGGCTTCGCCGCAGAACGATTTGGCCACAGAGACCGCTTTGGCGCGATCCGGGGCATCTTCGGCAATGGTCCACATGGCGTAATAGGCAGCAGAACGGCCACCATCCACATCGACAGCAATATTGGCGCATTTGTGCTTGATCGCCTGGAAGGAGCCAATGGGCACACCAAACTGTTCGCGCTGACAGGCGTAGTCGACGGCGATATCGAGCATGCGCCCGGCGATACCCACCAGCTGGGTGGCGTTGATGGCGGCGCTGACGTCAAAAAGGCGCTCGCCAATAGCCGAACCCTGGCTGGAAAGGAGTTTTTCCCCAGCCAATTTGACATTATCGAAGCTGACTTCGTGGAAATAACAAGAGTCGTCCAGGGCACTGTGTTTGCGCAGGGCAACCCCTTCGCTTCCTGGAGCGACGATGGCGACAGCCAGGTTGCCCGTATCCGCCATTTTGCCGACCACCAGAATGGCATCGACCGCATCCGCCTGGGGCACGAGAATTTTTTTGCCGTTGACCACAAAACCGCCGACAGTGGGCGCAATGGTGGTTTCGCCATCGGCGGGATGAAAACCGGCGCTCTCTTCCAGCATGGCAAGGGAAAATTTCAGCTTGCCTTCGGCAAGGTCGGGCAAGTAATGATTTTTCTGGTCATCAGTGCCGAAACGGGCAATCAGATCACTGGCGATAATAGTTTCAGTCACAGGGGGAGGCACCAGGCTTTTACCCAGCTCTTCCATAATCAGCGCCATATCGACAAAACTCATACCCAGGCCACCGAATTCTTCGGGCACAATCAGGGAAAACAGACCCAGCTCCACCAGTTGCGACCAGAGTTCGCCATTGCGCTCACCGCTGTCGACGAGGGCAATGTGCTTTTCCAGCGGGTACTGTTCGGACAGGAAATTTTTGAAGGTTTCCTGAAAAACATACTGCTCTTCGTTAAAATCAAAATCCATGTCTACCTCACTTGGGAAGGCCGAGGACACGTTCAGCGATGATATTTCTCTGTATCTCCGATGAACCTGAATAAATGGTAAATGCCCGTGACTGCAGGTAGCTGAGCTGGTATCTACCCATGGCGGCGGCGAGGCTGTCGCCCTCTGTCAGGCTGGCCAGGGGGCCGAGTACTTCCAGCGCCATCTCATACATATTCTGCATGATATGGCTCCAGTAGAGCTTGACCATGGAGGCGTCGGGCCCCCTGGGTTCGCCCTTCAAGGCCTTGCTGAAACGGCGCAACACGTTGAGGCGCATGACTTCCAGATCGACAATGGATTTGGCGACCTTTTGCCTGACGACAGGATCTTCGATAATGGCTCTGTCGTTGCGCTGCAGTTGCGACAATGTGTGAATCAGGCGGTCGAGCTCCTGCTTGAAGCGAATCTGGCGGCCCAGAGCGTCTTCGGGACCGCGCTCGTAGGCGAGGGTTGTCATGGCAATTTTCCAGCCGCCATTGAGCTCGCCCACCAGGTTTTCCAGGGGAACTTCGACGTTATCGAAAAATGTCTCGTTAAACTCGGACTCGCCAGAAATTTGCTTCAATGGCCGCAGGGTGACGCCGGGGCTTCTCATATCCACCAGCAGAAAACTGATGCCTTTATGCTTGGCAACCTCAGAGTTGGTTCTCACCAGCACAATGCACCACTGGGCATACTGACCATAGCTGGTCCAGATTTTCTGGCCGTTGACGACAAAATGATCACCCTTGAGCTCAGCCTTACAGCGCACGGACGCCAGATCAGAACCGGCATTGGGTTCGGAAAAACCCTGGCACCAAACTTCGTCGCCAGACAATATCTTCGGCAGGTAACGGAGTCGCTGCTCTTCGGTGCCATGATGAAGCAGCGTAGTGGCCACCAGGTTTCTGCCGATGATATTCAAACCTTCCGGCGCTTTTGCTCTGGCCATTTCCTCGGCAAAAATTGCCTGTTCAATCAGCGTAGCGCCGCGACCACCGTATTTTTTCGGCCACTCAATACCACTCCAGCCGCCTTTATAGAGCTTTTTTTCCCACTCCAGGCGAGAGAGATACATCTCGTCTTCGTCTTCCGGTTCGAAAACAGTTTCGCCCCAACCCTTGGGTAAATTTTCCGATAGCCACTGGCGCAGTTCGTCGCGGAACTGTTGCTCCTCAGCACTATATTTAAAGTCCAAAGTTTAGCCCTCGTCTTTAGTGAAGTCAGGTGCGCGCTTCTCGCGGAACGCCAACACGCCCTCGCGGTGTTCGGGAGTTGTGTAAGCCAGGGTTTGCGCAAAGCTTTCATACTCAAGCATTTGATCCAGGGTGGCATCCGGTGACTTGTTGAGCAGATTTTTGATCATGGACAGCGATGTTGGTGGACCCGCAGCGATCTGTTTTGCCATTGCCATGGTTTCTTCTATCAACTTATCGTGTTCGACCACATGGTTGACGATGCCCATATCGTAGGCTTCACTGGCGGTGATTTTCTTGGCGGTGAAACAGAGCTCTTTGGCTTTGTTGAGACCGACGACACGGGTCAACAAATAGAGACCGCCGAGATCAGGCACCAGTGCCAGCTTGGTGAAAATCTGGCTGTAAACCGCTTTGTCGCTGGAGACGATAAAATCCGCCGCCAGGGCAATATTGAAACCGGCGCCGACAGCAACGCCGTTAACAGCGGCAATCACCGGCTTTTCCAGATTGACCAAGGGGTTGAGAATATCGCGAAGAATCCAGCGATGGCGGGCGCGACGATCGAGCAATTTCATGTCAGGATTCATGGCTTTGACATCGGCGCCTGCACAAAAACCCCTGCCGGCACCAGTGAGGATCACACAACCCACATCTTTATTGACATTAATTTCACGCAGCAGGCCGGACAGCTCTTGATACATTTTATCCGTGGTGGAATTGAGAGCGTCAGGGCGATTCAGGGTAATGGTTGCCACTCTGTCCTGGAGATCGTAAATCAAGGTTTCAAAGGTCATGGTTGTATCCTTCTTTATAAAGAGGTTTTGCCCGCTGTCTAGCAGTCAGTTTCCAGAAATCGCGCTGAAGAATTCCAATGCGAGAAAATACTATTTTTAACCTCGCGCCTGTGCCGATTGTTAGCCATTGACTGGCATATTCAGTGATCAGGCCGCTAATTGTTCGCCTTGCTGGTTTTACTCCTGCCCTGGAATCGGATGATCGCCAATATCCCCATCCGTCGATTCGGGAATGGCAAACCACTCATCGGGCATTTTTTTGGGAATCCGCGAGTCGTGAGCGGGAACCACAATATCAGTGTTGTCCATCACCCGTTGCATCGCCGCGCACCAGGTAAATTCACCTTCGCTGCGAATACTGCCGGTAAGGAAACTGCCGGCCATAAAGCGCATGGGTTTTTTCGACGCACGGGGATCGGCGGGGTACCAGTAGCGGTAGTGGTCACCGAGATCGGAAACCAGTGCAGCCTTGCCCTTCGCCGTGGTGATAATGGGCACCTGCATACCCGCAGTATGGGAAGGCAATTTGAGAATCTGAATACCTTCCATCAGCAGCAGATCGCCGTCGATGTAGTGAACCTGTTTGGGGCGTTTTCTGTTTACCACCTCGTTGATAATGTCGCGGCGGTAATAAATTCTCTGACTGGGAACCGAGTCGATGGCATGGAGTATTTCATCCCGTTGCACAACGACGCAGGCATTGGGAAATAAATCCAGATTGCAGGCGTGATCAAAATGCAGATGGGTCGGGATAATGTAGTCGATGTCGTCGGGCGTCAGGCCAATTTCGCCAAGGGCTTTGCGGAGGGACTCATGCCCCCCGCCATAGCCGCTGACATTGAGAGAGCGCTCAACTTCTTTGATGTCGGGCATACCGCTGTCCACCAGCACTCTTACCTTGCCATCAGTGACAAGCCAGCAATGCACAGGATCCCGCAGCATTGAGCCGCCATGTGGCAGGTAAAGCTCACCCAGTTTCAGGGTATAAATCTCGAACATCAAATCCACCTCGCACTCTTCATGTTTTCTTTTTATGGTCGTTAAAACTACTGATCGATAATTTCAAAATGAGAAATATCGTCCATGGAACCCGTGCGTTTATCAGACCACACCGCCCGCACTCTGGTGCCAGGCTTGACCATGGCCTTGGCTTTTTCCATTGTAAAGTCAGGGAGATACACATTATGAATCAAACGTGTTGAAGCCCCATCCAGCTTGATTTCCGCATAGACATAGGGGGGTTTTTTCTTCTGACCAACAAACTCGAAGTTAATGATGGACATGGCGCGCACAGTGCCTGTGTGGGCAACTTCAACCCAGGTACCTGTTTGCTTATGGGTGATGTCACAGGTTTCCCGTGGCGGCAGGTAAGCGCTTTCGCTACCATCGGGAACACGAACGCCCATAATTCTGCGGTTGTTTTTGATCTCGTCGAACATTCTGCCGTAGTAGGGACCGAAGGCATGTTCATATTTGAGATCGATGGCGTATTTCACCACTTCCACCTGCTCCGCCGGATTTTCCAGAGGCTTGATTTGACCCACAGGGGCATTGGGCGACAGTTTGAAGCCAGCAATATTGAGGATGCTGGTTTCCACTGGCTCGTCTGACCATACGGCTTCAACACGGTCACCGATGTTCAGATCGTCGTAGCGGGCGCCGAGTATCTGATGGGGGAAATCCACATCAGAGCCGTCGATGCGCACCAGACCGATCAGACCGAACTGGGTTTCGGTGAAAGCGGTCAATGTTCCTGTCGCCGGGGCTTCGATAAGGTCGAATTCAGCATCACCGGAAATCGGGCAAAAGTCCTGTGCGGGTACGGTAACTTTGCCGCTGTTTTTGAATTTCGAACCAACAATTCGACGATTGGCAACCTCAGCGAGAAATGCGCCAGCCGCACGCCCTGGGGTCAGGGTGTAGGGCATGGCCAGGCTGCTTTTCAGCGGTTCCATGTCGATGGCATAAGTATCTGGTCTTGCTAACATGATCTGTCTCCCTTAAGCCTGAAGTACTGCGACGCCGCGCAGGTTTGCCCAGCCACCACCGGTCTGTGCCAGGGCGCACTTGGCATTCGGCACCTGGATACATTCGGATTTACCCATCACCTGGGTGGCGGCCTCAATCAAGCGGATCAAGCCGACAGCACCGATGGGGTTTGCGCCCATACAGCCGCCGGACAGATTCACAGGAATGTCACCACCGGCAGATGTGGCGCCGGAGGCAACCAATTCGGCAGCGCCGCCTGGCTCACAGAGGCCGAGACTTTCGTAGTAGCTGAGCTCAAAACAGGTGTAAGGCTCCTGCACCTCAACCACATCAAACTGACGGCGGGGATTGGTGATACCCGCAGCGCGATAGACCCTTCTCGCCGCCAGAGCCAGAGGCTCGGAGAGCAGCATATTGCGGTCGGGGGGATTGTCCGCTTCGCAGAAGTAACCCATACCGGTAATCCAGGCGGGACGGTCGGTGGACTCCTTGGCTTTTGACTCACAGGAGAGAACAACAGCGGCGGCACCATCGGAAATCGGCGGCACATCGAGAAGCTTGATGGGCCATGCCAGCTCTTTGGAGCTCATCACTTCTTCTACAGTGACTTCTTTTTTAACGTGCGCATAGGGGTTGCTCATGGCGTGCTTGCGGTTTTTCACCGCCACCATGGCAGCGGCCTCTTCGGTATGACCGAGCGGATCCATACGGGCACGCCAATAGGCCGCAGAGAAACCCATAATGCCCACCGCAAATTCGCGACCCCAGAACGGGTCGTAAAGGGTGGAGATTGAATACTGCAAAGCACCTTCCGAAAGCTTGTCGTAAGCGACAACCAAGACGCGATCGTGCTGACCGCTGGCAATCTGGTAATAGGCGCCGAGAGCGCCGGCAAAACCCGTACCGCCACCGCTGGTGATACGCACCAGTGGCTTGAGATGTGCACCAATGGCATCGGCAACCCATTTTTCAGGCTGATTCACTGCCGCAAACAATACCGGGCCGGTGGCAACCACAACCGCGTCGATATCATCCATGGTCAGCTTGGCATCCGCCAGCGCTCTGTTAACTGCTTCACGAACCAGGCCAGCCTGGCTTACATCCGTCCGACGACGGGCGTGGTGAGTTTGTCCTACACCTACTATTCCAACATGACGCCCCATTTCTTATACCTCCAGCGTAAATACGCAATGCGTCTGCATGCCAACACCACCTGCGCCGTGCACCACGGCTGATGTGGGCGATTCCAACCCGTAAATTTCGGGGGTAGACAACTGTCTGTAAGCTTCACTCAACCTGACAAGCCCGGTTGCCATAATCGGATCCGCAGGCAACGCACCACCGGACAAATTGATGGCGGTACCAGAATTTTGTTCGGCCAACTTCGCGCCCTTGCCTTTAGCAGCCAGACCCAGAGCCTCAAGCACCATACATTCGGTCACTGCGCTTGACGCGCTGACTTCTGCCACCGAGGGCTTAACCTCTGTCCAGCCAGCCTTTTTATAGGCAGCGGCCGCAGCGCGCTCGCAGGCTTCAAGAGTGCCAGAAGCTCTGCTTGAAAACGCATGGCGATCGATAGAATCACCCATGCCGGTGATCCAAACAGGCTTTTTGGAGACTCTGCGGGCAATATCTTCACTCACCAGCAAGAGCGCGACGGCGCCGTCCACCTTGCGAGACATCATTTGCTGCGTCAGCGGCTTGGCAATATCACCGGAAGCCAGAACATCCTCAACGGTAGGCACGGCGTCAATCTGAACGCGGCCGTTGTTGGCGGCGTCCTGCCAACGCTTGACAACCACCTTGGCCATATCTTCTTTGCTGAGGGCATGATCGGCGAGGTATCTCTGCGCCTGAATACCACTGGCCGCGAGATGTTCAAAACCCACCGGACGCTGATAAAAAGGCTCAACCTGGGTGGAGTAAAACTCGTTGACATTGGATTCCGAAGGCTTGGAGTAGGCGATGATCAAGCCCACATCAGCGGCACCGGAGGCAATCTTGACAGCACCATAGCTTGCCGCCCACAGACCATCTTCCTCAACCCGGGACTCCTCTTTGTGATGAGCGCCCATGGCGCCCAGGAATCCACAGTTGGAGATACTTCTGCCATCGAGAACATCACTGCCAGAATCGATAATGAAATCGACATCATCCAGAGTCAGACCGATACCTTTAAATACCGATGAGACTACAGCGGATATCAAATCAATATGCTGGGCTCCTCCCCAACGTGGCCGTAGTTCGACTTGCGCCGAAGAAACGACTGCAACTTTATTTGCTTTCATTTAATGGGTTCCATTGCTAAGTAGTCTTTAGACCAGGCCTATAAATTTATATAAATCAGCCACTAACACCCAAACACAGGTTTAACTTACGGCTTGGAGTGCTGTAGCTGCGCGCAAGTCATGCGCAGAGCCCGGCAACCTGCAAGACGTAATATATTAGTTCACATAAGACCCGTCAAGACTTTTTCGAATATATTTCGGCTTATGCCCTAAAGGCAAAAATCAACAAAAATCGGGGTTTGTGGCAATAAATTCAGCTAAAGTACGGCATTTAACCGCCATCATGCCTGGACAAGAAGAAGAAGAATATCGG